>JAESGM010000173.1_pt1 | contig 131656 bp, 120 predicted proteins | sample 9269721 | NCBI WGS metagenome assembly JAESGM01 (sample SAMN15720920, study PRJNA650825) | algae metagenome | isolation source: Komarekiella atlantica HA4396-MV6 and co-occurring heterotrophs from... | place: USA: Theobald House, Kauai, HI | collected 2009-07-29 | reverse complement strand
GCGGGCGGATCACCGTCTTCTCGATGCTGATCTTCCAGCAATACAGCTCGGTCTTCGACTTCAACTATGGCGGTGCGCTCAGCATCACCATGCTGGTGCTGACGCTGGCGCTCGTCGCCATCGCCGGGCGCATCGGCGAGCCGAGGAGGGCCTGAGATGATCGCAGCTCTCGTCCGGATCGTCTCCTTCGCCGCGCTGGCTTATCTCGCGCTGCCGCTCGTCGTCCTCGTCGGGGCGTCGCTGACCACGACCAGCTTCCTCGCCTTCCCGCCGCAGGGGCTGACGCTCGCCTGGTACGGCAAGATGCTGGGCGATCCCTCCTATGTCTCCGCCTTCCTGATCAGCACGCTGCTCGCGGTCGCCGCGACCATCGTCGCCGTGGTGCTGGCGGTGCCGGCGGCGATCGCGATCGCCCGCTATCGCTTCACCGGCCGCGGCCTGCTCGCGGAAACGTTGATGTCGCCGCTGATCCTGCCGCATGTCGTGCTCGGCGCGGCGCTGTTGCAATATGGCAGCGCGATCGGGCTGGTGCGCAGCTTTCCGGCGCTGCTGGTTGGGCATGTCGTGATCATCATGCCCTTCGTGCTGCGGGCGGTGCTGCCGCAGCTCAGCGACGAGCAGCGCAGCCTGGAAGAAGCTTCTGCCGATCTCGGTGCCCGGCCGCTGACGACCTTCTTCCTGGTGACGCTGCCGCAGATCCGCAGCGGTCTCGTCAGCGGCGCGATCTTCGCCTTCATCGCCTCCTGGATCAATGTCGAGCTCAGCATCTTCAACACCACGGCCGAGCTGACCACGATCCCGGTCAAGCTGTTCAACTACGTCCAGTACACGATCGACCCGACCATCGCCGCGGTCTCCGGCCTGACCATCATCGTCGCCGCCGTCGTCATCGTGCTGCTCGACCTCACCATCGGCCTCGACGTGCTTTCCGAGCGCCGCCGATAGCCTTCTCGACCCACTGTTTTCCCAAGGAGCGGACCATGCGCCAGCAGAATGTCTTCGACGTCGTCTACACGCATACCGAGGGTGAACCCCTCTGCATCATCCATAGCGGGATTCCGTATCCGGCCGGATCGAGCATCCTGGAGAAGCGCCGCTTCCTCGAGGAGAACTATGACTGGTTGCGCTGTGCCCTGATGCGCGAGCCGCGCGGGCACAAGGACATGTTCGGCGTCTTCCTGACGCCGCCGTCGAGCCCGGAGTATGATGCCGGCCTGATCTATATCGACGGCACCCAGTACTCCCATATGTGCGGCCATGGCACGATCGCGGTCGGCATGGCGATGGTCGCGCTCGGCCTCGTCCGACGCGGCGCGAACGGCCGCACCACCATCCGCTTCGAGACCACTGCCGGGCTGGTCACGGCCGAGGTCGCCAATGACGGCCCGGACGTGCTCTGGACCCGCTTCGAGAACGTGCCGGCCTATGTCGCGGCGCAGGACGTGCCGTTCGACCTGCCGGGCGTCGGCTCGCTCAAGGCCGACATCGTCTGGGGCGGCAACTACTTTGGGATCATCGACCTGCGCGGCACCTCGCTCAGGATCTCGCCGGAGAACGGCTCGGAACTCTCGCGCCTCGGCATCATCGCCCGCGAGCAGCTCCGCCAGAAGGTCGCGATCCAGCACCCGGCTTCGGCCCACATCAACAACTTCAACTTCGTCACCTTCTGGCACGAGCCGACGATCGAGGGCGCCTTCTACAAGAACGTCCACGTCTTCTCGGCCGGCCAGCTCGACCGCTCGCCCGGCGGCACCGGCACCAGCGCGATGATGGCGATGTACGAGGCGCGCGGCCTGATGAAGCTGCACCAGCCGATCCGCTCGGAAGGCCTGCTCGGCTCCGGCACCTTCGAGGGCTGCCTGATCGGCGAGACCAGCTTGAACGGGACGCGGGCAGTGCGCCCGACCGTGAAGGGCACCGCCGGCCTGCTCGGCACGGCGCGCTGGACGATCAACCGCGACGATCCGGTCGACGCCGGCTTCCTCGTCGCCTGACCAGACTTGCGACGGGGCGGCGAGATCACGCCGCCCCGTCGCTTTCCGAGGCTTTCGTGACGCTGGCCTCAGTCGATGTCGGCCGGCGTGAGGCGGCGGACATGGCGCCGCAGCATCGTCTCGAACGTCGCCAGCGCCGGCGAAATCGAGCGGCCGCTCGGTCTGATCATGACGATATCCCGCGCGATCGCCGGATTCGCTAGAGGCCGGGCGAGGACCCTGCGGTGCGGCGCCGCGGCGCGCGCATAGGTCGGCAGCACGGCGACGCCGAGGCGGGCCTCGACCAAAGCCAGTGCCGTGGTGATCTGCGAGACCTCATAGGCCGGCACGAGCGGGATGCCGACGCTCTCATAGGCGACCTCGACCAGGAGCCGGATGCCGCTGTCGCGCGTCAAGGTGATCAGCGGCTCGCTTTGCAGCTCCCGCCAATCGACGCTTGTATCGGCGAAACGGCTGCCCGGACTGCAGAACAGCATGAGCTGGTCGCGTGCCATCGGGATGCGCTCGATGCCGTCCTCGACGGCGGCGAAAGTGCCGAGGCCGCAATCGGCCCGGCTCGTCCTGACGGCTTCGATGATCGTGTCGGTACGCGCATCGAGCACCGCGATCTGCACGCCGGGAAAGCGCTCGCGCATCTCAGCGATCGCCTCGGGCAGGATCGCCGCCGCCAGGAGCGGCGGGGCGGCGACGGTGATCCGGCCGCGCCGGCGTTCGGCGAGATCGTTGGCGTTCTGTATGGCGAGGTCGAGATCGTGGACGATCTTGGCCGATGCACCTTGGAACTCCCGGCCGCCTTCGGTCAGTTCGACCCGGCGGGTGGTGCGGTCGAACAGGCGGATGCCGAGCGCCTGCTCCAGCTCGCGCACCAATTGCGACAGTGCGGGCTGGGCCATGTGCAGGCGCTCGGCCGCCTTGGTGAAGGTGCCGAGCTCGGCGACCGCGAGGAAGGCCTGGATTTGGCGGAGCGTGACTGCCATGCTTATTCATAAGCATATCATCTGAATTCAGACAAATAAGCTGAATTCCATATGGCCGCTGCCGCGACCATCATGCCTGGACATCGCGCCGCTGGCCGCTCCGTTCGAGGCTTTTCATGACCGCCTATCCCGATCTGCAGCTTTATATCGGCGGCGCCTGGCGCAAGACCTCCGACAGCCTGCCGGTGCTCAACCCGGCCGATGAGAATGTGATCGGCGCCGTGCCGGTCGCTGCTCGTGCCGATCTCGATGACGCTCTTGCTGCAGCCAGGGATGGCTTCAGGGTCTGGAGCCGGATGTCGCCGCGCGCCCGTGGCGAGATCATGCTCAAGGCGGCGGCGCTGATGCGGGCCCGCATCGACGAGATCGCCCATGCGATCACGCTCGAGCATGGCAAGCCCTTCGCCCAGGCGCAGCTCGAGGTAATCCGCGGTTGCGAGTTCTTCGAATGGGACGCGGCCGAGGGCCAGCGCACCTATGGACGGGTGATCCCGAGCGAGCCCGGCATCAAATATGTCGTGATGCACCAGCCGATCGGCATGGTCGCGGCGTTCTCCCCCTGGAATTTCCCGATGAGCCAGCCGGCGCGGAAGATCGCCGGTGCGCTCGCGGCGGGCTGCTCGATCATCCTGAAGGCGGCGGAGGAGACGCCGGCGGGGGCGCTCCACATCGCCCGCGCGCTGCACGATGCCGGCTTGCCGCCCGGCGTGTTCAACCTCGTCTTCGGCGTCCCCGCCGACATCTCCTCCTATCTGATCCCGCAGGAGCAGACCCGGCTGATCGCCTTCACCGGCTCGACCGCCGTCGGCAAGCACCTGACCCGGATCGCCGCCGACCATATGAAGCCGGTGCTGATGGAGCTCGGCGGCCATGCCCCGGTGATCGTCTGCGACGATGTCGACCCGGTCGCGGCGGCGACCGCCTCGGCGATCCGCAAGTCACGCAATGCCGGTCAGGTCTGCACCTCGCCGACGCGCTTCTTCGTGCAGGAGCCGATCTACGAGGCCTTCGCCAGGACCTTCGCTGAGAAGGCGCGCTCGGTCGTGATCGGCAACGGTTTGGATGCTGCGACGCAGATGGGCCCGGTCGCCAATCACCGCCGCATCGAAGCGATGGAGACGCTGGTGGCGGATGCTCGCGCCAAGGGCGCCAAGGTGCTGGCCGGCGGCGAACGTATCGGCAATCGCGGCTATTTCTTCCCGGTGACCGTGCTCGCCGATGTGCCGGATGATGCCCGGGTCATGCGCGAGGAGCCGTTCGGGCCGCTCGCGGTGATCAACCCGGTCTCGACGCTCGATGACGCGATTGCCAAGGCGAACGGCCTGCCCTTTGGCCTCGCCGCCTATGCCTTCACCCATTCCGCCAGCCGGGCCGACCGGCTCGCTGACGAGATCGAGGCCGGCAACGTCTCGATCAACACGCTGGAGGCTTCGGTCGCCGAGGTGCCGTTCGGCGGGGTCAAGGACAGCGGCTATGGCCGCGAGGGCGGCGCCGAGGGGCTTTCGCACTACACGATCATCAAGAACGTCTCGCACCGCATGGCGATCTGACAGTGGGCGACAAGGAGGCAGCCGCATGAAATACGCCAGGAAGGACGCGAAGGCTTACACCCGCGCCAATATGAAAGGCATCTGGGCGGCCGCGCTGACGCCGTTCACTTCTTCGCTCGCCATCGACGAGGACGGCTTCCGCGAGAACATCCGGCACTGGACCGACGATCTTGGCATCGACGGCCTGTTCATCGCGGGCAAGCAGGGCGAGTTCTTTTCGATGTCGGTCGAGGAGCGCAAGCGCAGCTTCGAGCTCGCGGTCGAGGCCACGGCCGGTCGCGGCCAGACGATCATGTCCTGCTCCGACCAGAACATGGACGTTGTGATTGATCTGGCGAAGCACGCCCAGAAGGTCGGCGCCGACTACATCGTCGTACACGCGCCGCTGCTGCATTTCTTCAAGACGCAAGACGAGACTCTCTACGAATACTACCGGACGATCGCCGAAAAGGTCGACATCGGCATCGCGCTCTGGAGCCACCCCGACAGCGGCTATCTGATGAGTCCGCAGCTGTGCAACCGCCTCGCCGACATCGAGAACGTCGTCGCGATCAAGTACAGCGTGCCGCGCGCCATGTATGCCGAGCTGACCCGGCTCGCCGGCGATCGCATCCTGGTCAGCACCGCCTCGGAAGAGGAATGGCTCGACAACATCGTCGAGCTCGGCTGGCAGGTCTATCTCTGCTCCTCGCCGCCCTATCTGATCCAGACGGCGAACGACCGGCGCATGCGCGAGTACACCGATCTCGCCTTTGCCGGCGAGGTCGAGAAGGCCCATGCCATCCGCGACAGCCTGAACCCGGTGCGCGAGGCGCTGCGCACGACGCGTCCGGCCGAGAAGCCGCATGCGCATCAGAAATACTGGCAGGAACTGCTCGGCCAGGTCGGCGGGCGCGTGCGCGCGCCGCTGCTGGAGCTGACCGAGGCCGAGAAGGCGGCGACGCGTGCCGCCTTCGAGAGCTGCGGGCTGAAGCTTGCCGGTGCACCGCTGGCCAAGGCTGGCTGAGACTTAAGGCTTGAACGACGGGAGAGACGGATATGGCGACCGAAGGACGGCTGAAGGCCTTCAACTTCAAGAAGTGGATTGCGGAGAACGAGCACCTGCTGAAGCCGCCGGTCGGCAACAAGAAGGTGTTCTCCGACGGCCAGATGACCGTGATGGTGGTCGGCGGGCCGAACCAGCGCGCCGATTTCCATGACGACCCGGTGGAGGAGTTCTTCTACCAGCTCAAGGGCGACATGATGCTCAAGCTGGTCGACGACGGGAAGCATTACGACGTCACGATCCGCGAGGGCGACGTCTTCCTGCTGCCGCCGCATGTGCGCCACTCGCCGCAGCGCCCGCAGGAAGGCTCGATCGGGCTCGTGGTCGAGCCGGCGCGCCATGCCGATCAGGTCGATGGCTTCGAATGGTATTGCTTCGAATGCAACGGCCTGGTGCATCGCATCGAGCTGAAGGTCGGGGATCTCGTGAAGGATCTGCCGCCACTCTACGAAGCCTTCTTCGCCGATGAGAAGGCTCGCACCTGCAAGCAGTGCGGCGCCGTCCATCCCGGCCGGAAGCCGCCGGCCGACTGGGTCGCGCTCTGAGCGACGAGGAAGGCGCCGGTTCGTCCGGCGCCTTCGCGGCACTTGCGCGCCGATCCGATATTGTTTTAAGCTTAAAATAATTTCTGACAATCCGACGCCAATGATCGGAGGAGGGGAACCATGCAGCACCGTAAATCAGTATATCTGGGATTGATGCTGGCCGCCGCCGTCGCCATGCCGGCGCTGGCCCAGCAGGCGCCGGTCAAGATCGGCATGGTCACGACATTGTCGGGGCCGGGCGGCTATCTCGGCCAGGACATCCGCGACGCCTTCAAGCTCGCCATCGACATGAATGGCGGCAAGCTCGGCGGCGCTCCGGTCGAGCTCGTCGTCGAGGACGACGCGCTGAAGCCCGGCCAGGGCAAGCAGATCGCCGAGAAGATGCTGAAGACCGACGGCATCAAGATCATGACCGGCATCGTCTTCTCCAACGTCGCCGGCGCGACCGTGCCTGATATCGTCGATGCGGGGGCGCTCTATGTCAGCCCCAATGCGGCGCCGTCGAACTTCGCCGGCAAGGAGTGCAACGAGAACTATTTCGTCGTCTCCTGGCAGAATGACAGCCTGCACGAGAGTGCCGGCCAGCACGCCACCAATCTCGGCTACAAGAAGGCCTTCATCCTCGCCCCGAACTACCAGGCCGGCAAGGATGCGCTCGCCGGCTTCAAGCGCCTGTTCAAGGGCGAGGTCGTCGGCGAGGTCTATACCCGTCTCGACCAGACCGATTTCGCGCCGGAGATGGCGCAGATCCGCTCGGCCAATCCCGATGTCGTCTTCCAGTTCCACCCGGGCGGCCTCGGCATCGCCTTCCTGCGCCAGTACCAGCAGGCCGGCCTCCTCGGCAAAACCCCGATGGTGCTGGCCGAGCCCTCGCTCGACGCGACCACGCTGAAGGCCGTCGGCGACGCCGCGCTCGGCCTCAGCGTCACCGCGCACTGGAACACCGACTTCGACAACGCCTCGAACAAGGCCTTCGTCGAGGCCTTCACCAAGGCCTACAACCGCGTACCGACCTACTACGCCAGCCAGGGCTATGACACTGCCCTCGCCATCGCCTCGGCGCTGAAGGCGACCGGCGGCAAGGCCGACGTGCCGGCACTGCGCAAGGCGCTGGCCAAGGCCGATTTCCAGTCGGTGCGCGGCGCCTTCAAGTTCGGCCCGAACCAGCATCCGGTCCAGGACTGGTATGCGCTCAAGGTCGAGAAGGGCGCGGACGGCACGCCGGTACTGAAGACCTCGGGCAAGGTGCTGAGCAATCACAGCGACGCCTACGCCAAGGATTGCAAGCTCTGAACCACTGACAAGCTCCCGCATCGGCGGGATGGGCCACTTCAAGCCCATCCCGTCGCCAGCCGGACGTGACCAGCCATGACGCTCGTTCTCGAACAATTGCTCAACGGCCTGCAGTTCGGCGTCATGCTGTTCCTGCTGGCCGCCGGGCTGACGCTGATCTTCGGCATCATGGGCGTGATCAACCTCGCCCATGGCTCGCTCTATATGGTCGGCGCCTATGCCGCCGCCTTCGCCGCGGCGCAGACCGGCTCGGTCGTCATCGCCATCATCGCCGGCCTTGCGGCTGCTGCTCTGGTGGGCATGGCGATGGAGCTCTTCGTGCTCCGCCGGCTCTATGCCCGCGACCATCTCGACCAGGTGCTGGCGACCTTCGCGCTGATCCTGATCTTCAATCAGAGCGTGACGCTGCTGTTCGGGCGCCAGCCGCTCTTCGTCTCGGTGCCGCCGGCGCTCAATGGCTCGGTCGAGCTTTTGCCCGGTCTGATCTATCCGATCTATCGGCTGATCATCATCGCGGTCGGCCTTCTCGTCGCGCTTGGGCTCTATCTGCTGATCAACCGCACCCGCATCGGCATGCTGGTCCGGGCCGGGGCGACCCATCGCGAGATGGTCCGGGCGCTCGGCGTCGACATCCGCCTGCTCTACACCGCCGTCTTCGGTCTCGGGGCCCTGCTCGCCGGCCTCGCCGGGCTGATGGCCGGGCCGATCCTCGCCGTCCAGGTCGGCATGGGCGAGCAGATCCTGATCATGACCTTCGTCGTCGTGGTGATCGGCGGCGTCGGCTCGATCCGCGGCGCCTTCTTCGGCGCCCTGCTGGTGGGCCTCGTCGACACGGTCCTGCGCGCCTTCCTGCCCGGCCTGCTGCGCCAGGTCATGACCGGCTCGGAGGCCGATGCGCTCGGCGCCGGCCTCGCCTCGATGGGCATCTACATGCTGATGGCCGTGGTGCTGCTGGTGCGGCCCAAGGGACTCTTCCCCGCCAATGTCTGAGGACGCCATCACCCATAACGCCCCCGCCGCGCCGAGCACCGGCCGCGCGCTCATGCTCCTCGCGCTGGCGCTCGGGCTGATCGCACTGCCCTTCCTGGTTCAGGCGCTTGGCCAGCCCGCGCTGGTGCCGCTGGCGACCCGCGTGCTGATCTATGCGATCGCTGCCGCCAGCCTGAACCTCGCGCTCGGGTTCGGAGGGATGGTCTCGTTCGGCCACGCCGCCTTCTTCGGCGTCGGCGGCTATGTCGTCGGCATCCTCTATCGCAATTACGTCGACGATAGCCTCTTCCTCGGCCTGATCCCGGGCACCAGCCAGCTCCTGATCACGCTGCCGGCCGCGATCCTGGTCGGCGGCCTGCTTGCCCTGCTGATCGGCGCGCTGTCCCTGCGCACCAGCGGCGTGCAGTTCATCATGATCACGCTCGCCTTCGCGCAGATGCTGTTCTTTCTGTTCGTCTCGCTGAAAGCCTATGGCGGCGATGACGGCATGACCATCCGCCGCCGCAACGAGCTCTTCGGCCTCAACACCCGCGACGACATCACCTTCTATTTCATCTGCCTTGCCGTCGCGGCGCTGGTCTTCCTGGCGCTCTGGCGCATCGTTGGCTCGCGCTTCGGCATGGTGCTCGCCGGCATCCGCCAGAACGAGCGGCGCATGGCGGCGATCGGCATCGCGCCCTATCGCTACAAGCTCGCCGCCTTCGTGATCTCCGGCATGGGCACCGGCCTCGCCGGCGCGCTGATGGCGAATTATCTGCGCTTCGTCAGCCCCGACATGCTGCACTGGACCAAGTCGGGCGAGCTGATGATCATGGTCATCCTCGGCGGCGTCGGCACCTTGCTCGGCCCGCTCTTCGGCGCCGCCGCCCTCGTCATCCTCGAGACGGTGCTGACCTCCTGGACCGAGCATTGGCAGCTTGTCCTCGGCCCGATCCTGCTGCTCGTTGTCCTGTTCACGCAAGGCGGGCTCAACGGGCTGTTCAGCCGCCTCGGCCTCGGCAGGAGCGAGCGATGAGCCAGCCGCTCCTTTCCGTCCGCGGGCTGCGCAAGCGTTTCGGCGGGTTGATCGCCACCGACAATGTCGACCTCGATGTCGTCGAGGGCGAGATCCACGCCTTGATCGGCCCGAACGGCGCCGGCAAGACAACCTTGCTGACCCAGCTTTTCGGCGAGCTCAGCCATGACGAAGGCGAGATCAGGCTGGAGGGCGAGGCGATCGATGCACTCGCCACGCCGCAGCGCGTCCAGCGCGGCCTCGCCCGCACCTTCCAGATCAACCAGCTGCTGCCCGATTTCAGCATGCTCGACAATGTCGCGCTCGCCGTGCAGGCGCGGCAGGGGCACAGCTTCCGCTTCTTCGCCGATGCCCGTCGCGACAAGGGCCTGCGCCAGCGCGCCCGCGAGCATCTGACCACCGCCGGACTCGCTCACCGGGCCGAGGTCAAGGTCGCCGATCTCTCGCATGGCGAGCAGAAGCAGCTCGAATTCGCCATCGCACTCGCCTGCGAGCCGCGCCTGTTGCTGCTCGACGAGCCGATGGCGGGCCTCGGCCATGCCGAGAGCGAGCAGATGGTCGCGATGCTCTCCGGGTTGAAGGGCCGCGTCACCATGCTCTTGGTCGAGCACGACATGGACGCGGTCTTTGCGCTCGCCGACCGGATCTCGGTGCTGGTCTACGGCCGCATCATCGCGACCGGCACGGCGCAGGAGATCCGCGACAACGCGGATGTGCGCATTGCCTATCTCGGCGAGGGGGACGCCTGATGCTGAGCGTGCGCAACCTGCAATCGGCCTATGGCGCCAGCCAGGTGCTGTTCGATGTCGGCCTCGAAATCGGCGAGGGTGAGGTCGTCACGCTGCTCGGTCGCAACGGCATGGGCAAGACCACGACGGTGCGCTCGCTGATGGGGCTGCTGTCGCCGAGAGGCGGCGAGATCAGCTTCGACGGCCGCGCGCTCAAAGGCAGCACACCCGAGGCGATCGCGCGCTGCGGCATCGGCCTCGTGCCGGAGGGGCGGCAGGTCTTCCCGACGCTCAGCGTGCGCGAGAACCTCGTCGCCACCGCCGCCAACCGGCTCGGGCGGACCTCGCCCTGGACGCTGGAACGGGTCTATGGCCTGTTCCCGCGCCTTCAGGAACGCGCCGGCCAGTCGGCCCGCACCCTCTCGGGCGGCGAACAGCAGATGCTCGCGGTCGGCCGGGCGCTGATGACCAATCCCAAGCTCCTGATCCTCGACGAGGCGACGGAAGGCCTGGCGCCGGTGATTCGCGCCGAGATCTGGCGCTGCCTCGAAGCGCTGAAGGCGCAGGGCCAGTCGATCCTGCTGATCGACAAGAACATCGCCGTGCTCAAGCGCCTCGCCGACCGGCATTACATCATCGAGAAGGGGCGCACGGTCTGGTCCGGCTCCAGCAGCGATCTCGCGGCCAATGCGGAAATGGTGCATCGCTATGTCGGCGTCTGACAACGAGATCGTCGTACGCAGCCTCGCGACCGATCCCGTCGAGGCCCTGCGCGACACGCTGAGCGAAATCCTCGCCGGCCTGGTCGCGGCCGGTTGCGGCCCGCATCACCTGACTGGGATGGAGTGGGAGAGCGCCGACCCCACCGCCTTCCATCTCTCGCGCCACACGGTCGAGCTCGCTTATCGCGAGGCCTTCGCCGGCTTCCGTCCGCCGATCCGGCTGCGGCCGGGAAGCGCGCCCGGCCTGACGATCCGCGCCCGCCACGCCATGCCGCAGCCGCTGCCCGACATCGAGGTCGAGGGCTATTCGCTGCGCGAACTCGGCCGGCAATACAGCCCGCGCCTGCAGGCCGACATGCCTGCGCTGTTCCGGCGATGGAGCAAAGACGGCGCGGCCTTCCGCGCCGGCCATGGCGGGCTCGACCTTGCCTATGGCCCCGGCCGCTTCGAGACGCTCGATCTTTATCGCCCGGCCGGCGGGCAGCGCGCGCCGATCTTCGTCTTCATCCATGGCGGCTATTGGCAGGCCTCGGACAAAGTCCAGCACGCGCAGTTCTCGCAGGGGTTGCTCGATGCCGGTTTTGCGGTCGCCCAGCCGAACTACGGGCTGGCGCCGGATGCGCCGTTGGAGACGAGCATCGCCCAGATCGTCGCCTCGCTGAATTTCCTCGTTCGTGAAGCTGATGCGCTCGGCCTCGATCCGGCGCAGTTGCACATCAGCGGCCATTCCGCCGGCGGCCACCTCGCCGCGATGGCGCTGTGCGATCCTGCCGCGCCGCCTGTGGCCTCGGCACTGCTGCTCTCCGGCCTCTATGACCTGAAGCCGCTCGGCCATCTGCCGATCGGGCGGCTGCTCGGTCTCGACGACGTCGAGCGAGCTATGCGTCTCAGCCCGCTCGGTCGGCCGCGCCCGGGCAATGTTCGTCTCGCCTTCGCTGTCGGCGAAGGCGAGAGTGAGGCGTTCAAGCGGCAGTCGGCGATGCTCGCCACAGCCTGGCAAGCGCCGGAACCGCTGATCTGTCCGGGACACCATTTCAGCCTGCTCGACGGATTGAACGGCGGCGCCCTGCTCGACCTCGCGCTACGGACGGCAAGACCATGACTGCTCGTCGCTGCAAGCCGCTCCGCGTAGGGCTGATCGGCTGGGGCGCGATCAACCGGCACGTCGTCCGGCTGCTGTCGCAATCGGCGATCGCCCGGGACGTCGCGATCGTCGCCATCGGCGCGCGCTCGCCGGACCGCGCGCAGGATGTTCCGTCCGGTACGGCCTTATTGACCGATCCGCAGCAACTCGCCGGGCTCGACCTCGACATCGTGGCGGAAGCAGCGGGCCAGCCGGCCGTGGCGGTTTGGGGCGAGAGCGCTTTGCGGCATGCGGGGGCGTTCGCGGTCACGTCGACCGGCGCGCTCGGCGACACGGCATTGCTCGATCGGCTCATCGCGATTGCGGACGCCGTCGGCAGTCAGCTCGTGGTCACGCCCGGCGCACTTGCCGGCATCGATGCGCTCGCGGCGGCATCGGTACTGCCGCTCGACGAGGTCGTCCACGGTATCGTCAAGCCACCGGCGGCCTGGCGGGGCACGCCGGCCGAAAGCCTCATCGCGCTCGACGGCTTGACCGCACCGGTCGCCTTCTTCACCGGCTCGGCGCGCGAGGCGGCTCTCCGCTTTCCCCAGAATGCCAATGTCGCGGTGATCTCGGCGCTCGCCGGCATCGGGCTCGACCGGACCTGCGTCGAGCTCGTCGCCGACCCCGGCATCACCGCAAACTGTCACCGCCTGAGCGCGCGCGGCGCGTTCGGCCGCCTGAGCGTGACGATCGAGAACAGGCCGCTCGCCGACAATCCGAAATCGTCGGAGATGGCGGCGCTCAGTCTGGTCCGGGTGATCAGCAACTGTGTCAGCCCGCTCTGCCGGTAAGATCTCGGCATCATGCATGCCTGGGGCGAGGCGCCGTCCCTGATAAGCGGCTCAAGCTTTGCTGGGCTGCGATGCCGATCGGCGCGTGCGGCGGAGGTGCAACGGGAAGATCGCCCTCCGCCTCGGGTAGCGCTGTTCCCGACAACGCCGCCAGCGTCATGTAGATCGAGGTGCCATCGGTGTTGGAGACGTAGCCGGTCCGCACGACCAGCTCGACCACTGGTTTTAGGCAGCCGGAGCGCTCCAGCTTCTCGATCTCAGTTGCCCTGAGTCTTCGGGTACAGTTTGGCATAGCGCTCGGCGTCGCTCCGGACGACGGCGTTGAACGTCGCCGGCGACGAGGACGCAAGTTCGACGCCCTGAGATGCGAAGCGCTCCTTCATGCCGGGCGCCTGCACGGCCTCGGCGATATCCTGCGCGATCTTTGCGACGATCGCCTTGGGTGTCGCCGCCGGCGCCAGGACACCGAACCAGGCATCGTAGACGAAATCGGGCACGCCGGCTTCGGCGAATGTCGGAACATCGGGAAGCTGTGCCATGCGCTTGGCGCCGGTGACGGCCACGGCGCGCATCTTGCCGGCCTGAATCAGATCGCCGCCGACATTGAAGAAGGTGAAGCCCATCGCCGCATCGCTTCGCATGATGGCGGTCTGGGCGTCGGGCATGCCCTTATAGGGGACATGGACGATCTCGAACCGCGCCGTCTGTCGCAGGAGTTCGGCGGCGATGTTGGTCGCGCTGCCGAGGCCGGCGGAGCTGTAGTTGAGCGAGCCAGGCTTCGCTTTCGCCGCCTCGATCAGATCCTTCAGCGTCTTTGTCGGGGAGTCGGGCGGGACGACCAGGATCGATGGCATCGTCGCAACCTGCGTCACGCCGACGAAGTCGTTCAGCGGATCGAAGTTCAGGTTCCGGTTCATGGCGCTGATGACGGCGTGCCCGTTCGACGTCAGCATGATCGTGTGACCGTCGGCCGGCCCCTTTGCGACATTTGCGGTTCCAGCAATGCCGGACCTGTTCTCGACGATCACCTGCTGCTTCCATTTCGCGGTGAGCTTCTCGGCGAGGGCGCGCGCCAGGATGTCGGTCATGCTGCCGGCAGAGAACGGCACCACGATGCGGACCAGCTGGTTCGGATAGGACGATGCAGGGTCGGACGATTGCGCCAGGGCGGAGACCGGCGTGGCCGCCATAGCCGTGGCAAGAAGACCAGCAGTCAGAAATCGACGACGGTTCATGGATGCCTCCCTTGGTGCTTATGAGGGATCACGCCAATGCCGGTGGGAGCGGCATGACGAGCAGGATCGACGCCTCCTTGTCGGTGTCGTTGCGGAGCTGACGGCCTTCGCCGGGGGCGATCCGGCAGGAATCCCAGCGATTGAGGCTGACCTTGTCCTGGCCGTTCGACACGGAGACCGTGCCGTCGAGGACGACATAGAGCTTCTCGACGCCGGAGCCGTCGAGCGTGGTGCCGCCGCCGGGCGCGATGGTCGAGACGCCGAGCCAGACGGTGTCGGCCGGGCCGGCCTCGCGGCCCTGCAGGCGCACCATCTGCATCAGCGCATGGCCGGGGGCATCATAGGATGGGGCTTCGTCGAAGCGGACGACATGCATGGCGTCAGGCTCCCGGCACCAGCACGACGCGGTCGCGCGAGGAACCCATCACGGCCTGATAGGCGGCATGGGCGTCCGCAAGCGGATAGATCGCGCTCGCCTTGATCGGGAAGGGCTTCAGGAAGCCCTCGGCGAAGCCCGGGGCAAGATCGCGCAGGATCGCGCCTGTCTCGATCGAGCTCAGCGCGATCGTGTCGATGCCGACATAGGTGTGGCGACCCTTGTAGAAGGCGAGGATGTCGAAGGTGACGAAGCGGTCGATCACGGCGATGAAGATCGCGCGGCCGCCGACGGCCATGGATTTCTGGCCGATCTCGTAGAAGGGATCACCGACCGTGTTGAAAACGATGTCGGCGCCCTTGCCGCCAGTCCATTCGCGCACCCGCGCCGGGACGTCTGTGCCGACCGCCGAGACGACCTCGACCGGCGCGCTGGCATGGCCGGCATAGGGCTCCTCGCGGCGGACGACGCCGATCACCCTGGCGCCGCACCAACTCGCGATCTGCGCTGCAGCCTGGCCGACCTTGCCATTGAGGCCGAGGATCAGGACGGTCTCGCCCGCCTGCGGCAGGCCGGCGCGTCGGAAGCCTTCCCAGGCGGTGACGAAGGGCACGCCGATCCCGGCGGCCTCCTCGATGCTCACCCCGGCCGGGACCTCGACCACAGCCTCGGCCTCGACGATCAGATGGCTCGCCTGGGCGCCGTCCTGGCGGATGCCGAGATCGCCGGAGGAGCCGAAGACCAGCTTGCCGATCAGCGCCTCAGGCCCGTCAACAACTTTGCCGGCAAAGTCGCGGCCAGGGGTACGCGGGAACACGGCATAGGGCATCAGCCCGGTCGCGGCCTTGGCGTCGGAGGGATTGACCGCCGCGGCCTGGATCTCGATCAGCACTTCGTTGGCGGCGAGGGGCCGCAAGGGCCGCCCCTCGATCGGCAGCGCGATCTCGGCATAGCTCGCGGCCTTGGCGTGGAGGCGCAGGCCGCGCACGGTCAGCGGTCGGGCTGCCCGGGCTTCACGAATGACGGTTTCGGTGGCGGGGGACATGTCGGTTCGATCCCTGATGGCGGTTCAGGCCACCCGTTTCGCGCCGGTGGCGCGGGTGGGCAGGCCGATGAGGGCGCGGGCTTCCTGGGGCGTAGCGATCGCGCCGCCGAGGTCCTCGACGATGCGGCGGGCTTTTTCGACCAGCGCGGCGTTCGAGGGGGCAAGGACGCCGTGATCGATATAGACGCCGTCCTCCAGCCCGACGCGGACATGGCCGCCGGCGAGATAGGACAGCGCGACGCTCTGGAAAGCCGAGCGGCCGATGCCGATCGCGGTGAACAGCGCGCCTTCCGGCAGGAGACCCCGGGCATAGAGCACGGTCTCGGGCGAGGGCTGGAAGCCATAGCGCACGCCCATCACGAAGGAGGTCAGCGGCCTCTGCTGCAGCGTGCCGTCCTTGATCAGGTCGTTCAGCAGGGCGATGTCGCCTGAATCGAACAGCTCTATCTCGGGGCGGACGCCGGCCTCCGCGATGACCTTGGCCATGCGGCGGACATTGCCGGGCGTGTTGATCACGACCTCGCCGCCGGAGTTCATGGTGTTGAGGTCGAGCGTGCAGATGTCGGGCCGGAGCGCCGCGACATGGGCGACGCGCTCTTCCGGCACCATCAATGTCGTGCCGGGGCCGGCGAGCTTCGGATCCTGCTCGGAGGGGACGAAGCGCCCGCCCGGACCCGTGGTCAGGTTGATGATCAGCTCGGGATTGCCGGCGCGGATGCGCTCGACCACCTCGTGATAGAGCGACAGCTCCATTGAGGGCCGGCCGGTACCGGGATCGCGGACATGGATATGGGCGATCGCGGCGCCGGCCTCTGCCGCCTCGAGCGCAGATTCGGCGATCTGCTGGGGCGAGATCGGCAGATGCGGGCTCTGCTCCGGCTTGGTCAGGTTGCCGGTGATCGCACAGGTGATGAAGACTTTCGGCAGCGGGGTGCGCATGGCGGTCTGCCCGTCAGAGTGCGCGGCCGCCATCGACCTGGACGATGTGTCCGGTCGAATAGCCGAGCATGGTGGCGCAGGCGGTGATGGCCGCGGCGATGTCGTCGGCCGCGCCGATGCGCTTCAGCGGTGTCGAGGCGCTGACCTTGTCGTTGAAGTCTGCGCCGCGGCCAGGCACGAATTCGGTGTCGACCACGCCCGGCGACACCGCGAGCACCCGGACCTCCGGTGCAAGCACCCGGGCCAGCGCCTTGGTCATCACGTCGATGCCGGCCTTGGCAGCGCAATAGGCGATCGAGGAGCCGACCGCGGTGAAGGCGGCGATCGAGGAGATCGAGACCACGAGCCCGTCGCCCGAGGCCTTCAGCATCGGCGCGAAGGTGCGGATCGTAGCGAACTGGCCGCGCCAATTGACCTGCAGCATCCGGTCGATGAGCTCGTCGGTGAGCGCGTCGAGATCGGCATGCGGCACCGGCTTGGTGTAGCCGGCGGCGTTGATCAGGATGTCGAGCCGGCCGTAGCGGGCCTGGACGGCATCGCGCAAGGCGATCAGCGAAGGAGTGTCGGCGACATCGGCGACGAAGGCGCTATGGCCGTCGCCGAGCTCGGCGAGCAGCGTTTTGGCGGCCTGCGTGTCGCGCTCGCTGGCGAGATGGGTGAGGGCGATGGTCGCGCCAGCGGCGGCGAGCATGCGGCTGGTGGCAGCGCCGATCGCACCTGCGCCGCCGACGACGAGGGCGATCTTGCCGTGAAGTGAACGCGGGTAGCGGGGCCGGGACGGGGCGGAGACGGCGAGTTCCGGCTGGGCGAGATGCGACATGGCGATCCCTGTCTGTGCGAGGGGCGAAATGGGCGGCGGATCGGGAGGGGTCAGCGGATCGGGGGCACCGGCAGCTTGGCTTCGCCGGGCTCCATCACGAAGACGTAGTCGAAGAGGTACCAGGGATCCTCGACATCGGGCTCAGGCGCCGGGCCCTCGCCCAGCCGGAAATCGCCGATGAGATGGCGGGTCACGCCGAAGACGACGTCGCTTTCCAGATGCTCGTCGTCATCGACGAAGACCTGGGTGATCAAGGTCTTGTAACCCGGCTTGTAGCCGAGGAAGTGCAGATGCGCGGGGCGATAGGGGTGACGCTGCTGGGCGCGCAGCAACTCGCCTGCCGGGCCGTCGGTCGGCACCGGATAGCCCGCCGGCTTCACCGTGCGGAACGAAATGCAGCCACTAACGTCGGTGGTGAACTTGCCGCGCAGGTTCATCTCGGCCTGGTTCGGATCCTGGTTTTCATAGAGCCCGACCGGCGAAGCCTGCCAGACATCGACCTCGACGCCGGCGAGCGGGCGCCCATCCGGATCGGTGACCCGGCAATTGGCGAAGAGGGCGGGGCCGGGCGTCGGTGAGCGGATGATCGAGCCGCCATTGTGCGTTGCCGGCGAATGCATCCGCCAGAACGGGCCGAGCAGGGCCGCGGCCGTCTCGGTCGCGCCGTTCTGGCCGTTGTTCAAGAGGCAGACCAGCGTCGAGAAGCCGATCACGTCGGAGAACAGCACGGCCTCGTTGTGGCTGTCATTGGTCGCCTGGCCGATGCGGTTGAGGGCGTCGAGGCCGAGCTCGAACTCGTCCTCGGTCAGCCGGACCTCCCGGGCGAAGGCGTGCATGTGCCGGACGAAGGAGGCCATCACCTCCCTGAGGCGGGTATTCGGGGCTCGCGACATCGCGTCGAGCACCACCGGCGTGACGGCGTCCTGATCCTCGATGATGTGGGAGCGGAGCCCCAGCTCCGCTCCCATGGCCGCTGCCTTGGCTGCCATGGCCATTTCCTCCGTCGCTGCAAGTCCGGGATCGCTGTGCGATCGATTGCACGATTAATTATGCGATCGATTGCACGTTGTCAACCTGGCTGAATCATGGTTTGTTGCGGCGCGTCGTTCGAGTTCGGGAATCTCAATGAAATCAGCAGCATCAGCCGCCGCACGCGGCGCGACCCTGCAGTCGATCGCCGAGGCGGCGGGCGTGCATCGCTCGACCGCAGCGCGCGCGCTCGATCCGGCGCAGGCGCACAGGATCTCGCAGGAGGTCGTCGAGAAGGTGCGGGCGGAGGCGCTGCGGCAGGGCTATCGACGTGACGCGATCGCGGCCTCGCTGCGGACGGGGCGCTCCCGCCTTGTCGGGGTCGTGCTGCCCGATCTGGCGAACCCGGTCTTTGGGCCGATCCTCGACGGCATCGGCGCCGCGTTGGCCGAGGCAGGCTATTCGATGCTGGTCGCCGATGGCGGCGCCGACGCTACGCGCCAGACGGCGATCGTCGAGGAGCTGATCGCCCGGCGCGTCGACGGGCTGGTGCTCGCCACCGCCCGGCGCAGCGATCCGGTCCTGACGGTTTGCCTGGAGGCGGGCGTGCCGACCGTACTGGTCAACCGCGCTGAGGATCATCCCCGGGCCTCAAGCGTGGTTTCCGACGACATCTGCGGCATGCGGGCCGCGGTCGAGCACCTCGCCGGTCTCGGGCATCGCCGGATCGGACACCTCGCCGGTCCCGAAGGGCTCTCGACCGGTATCCTGCGCCGCCAGGGCTTCGAGCAGGCCATGCTCGCGGCCGGGCTCGATCCTTCGGCAGTCGCCGTCGCCAGAGCCTATAGCCGCGCGGAAGGGCAGGCGGCGACCGCTGCGCTGCTCGACGCCGCGCCCGGTCTGACCGCGATCGCGGCCAGCAACGACCTGCTCGCGCTCGGCGCCTATCTGGAGCTGAAGCGGCGGGGCCTGTCTTGCCCGGGCGACATCTCGATCGTCGGCCATAACGACATGCCGTTGATCGACATGGTCGACCCGCCCCTGACGACGGTGCGGATCGCTCATGCCGAGATGGGGCAGGCGGCGGCGCAGCGGCTGCTGGAGCGTCTCGCCGATCCGGACGTCGAGGCATCGGTGACGCTGATGCCGGCCGAGCTGATCATGCGGGCCTCGACGCGAGAGGCGAACTGAGGCTTGCAGGGCCCGCCGCGAGCCTCCTGGGCTCACCTCCGCGAAATTTGGCAAAGGATCGTCAAAACGGACAAGACATCGGTCCGCCTCACCGCCAGCCTCCGGGCGTGACGGCTTTCCGGAATTAGGGCCTTGCGCCCCTGGGCGGAGCGTTTGACGATGAAGATCTACCTCCTGTCGCTCGGCGCCGGCCTGCTGGTCGGCATCATCTACAGCCTGATCAATGTGCGCTCGCCAGCGCCGCCGGTCGTGGCGCTGCTCGGCCTGCTCGGCATCCTGATTGGCGAGCAATTGCCGCCGCTCCTGCGCAGCATCTGGGCGAAGGAGCCGACGACGCAGTCCTGGCAGCATCAGGTCAAGCCGCATGTCTTCGGCCATTTGCCTGTTGGTGCGAAGCCGCCGGCCGAGGCGGCGACAGATACAGAAAGGGAGCGCAGCTGATGCCAACCCGACGTACGATCCTGGGCGGCCTGGCCTTGCCGGGTCTCGCCTCCTCAGCCCTGGCACAGGGCCAGCCTCAGCCGAGCGGAACCCAGCCGATGACCGCCGATCTCATCTTCAGCAACGGCCGCTTCACGACGCTGGACCGCAGCAACCCGACTGCGAGCGCGGTCGCAGTGAAGGACGGCCTGTTTTTTGCCGTTGGCGGGCCGGCCGAGGTCATGGCCCATGCCGGGCCGAATACGCGGGTGATCGACCTCAAGGGCCGCGCCGCGCTGCCGGGCCTGATCGACAACCACCTGCACATCATTCGCGGCGGCCTCAACTTCAACATGGAGCTGCGTTGGGACGGGGTGCGCTCGCTCGCCGACGCGATGAGCATGCTCAAGCGCCAGGTCGCGGTGACGCCGCCGCCGCAATGGGTGCGTGTCGTCGGCGGCTTCACCGAGCATCAGTTCGCCGAAAAGCGCCTGCCGACGATCGAGGAGCTCAACGCCGTCGCGCCCGACACGCCGGTCTTCATCCTGCATCTCTACGACCGCGCTTTGCTCAACGCCGCGGCGCTGCGGGCCGTCGGCTATGGCAAGGACACGCCGCAGCCGCCCGGCGGCGAGATCACCCGCGACGCCAATGGCAATCCGACCGGGCTGCTGCTCGCCAAGCCGAACGCCAATATCCTCTACGCAACGCTGGCCAAGGGCCCCAAGCTCCCGCTCGACTATCAGGTCAACTCGACCCGCCATTTCATGCGCGAGCTCAACCGGCTCGGCGTCACTGGCGCGATCGATGCCGGCGGCGGCTACCAGAATTACCCCGACGACTACGCCGTCATCCAGAAGCTTGCCGATGACGGGCACATGACCATTCGCCTCGCCTACAACCTGTTCACGCAGAAGCCGAAGCAGGAGAAGGAGGACTTCCTCAACTGGACGAAGACCTCGAAGTACAAGCAGGGCACCGACTATTTCCGCCATAACGGCGCCGGCGAGATGCTGGTCTTCTCCGCTGCCGATTTCGAGGATTTCCGCGAACCGCGGCCCGACATGCCGCCGGAGATGGAGGGCGATCTCGAAGGGGTCGTGCGCATCCTCGCCGAGAACCGTTGGCCCTGGCGGCTGCACGCGACCTATGACGAGACGATCTCGCGGGCGCTCGACGTCTTCGAGAAGGTCGACAAGGATGTGCCGCTCAAGGGGCTGAACTGGTTCTTCGACCATGCCGAGACGATCTCGGAACGCTCGATCGACCGGATCGCGGCGCTCGGCGGCGGTGTCGCCGTACAGCACCGCATGGCCTATCAGGGCGAGTACTTCGTCGAGCGCTATGGCGCCGCCGCCGCCGAGGCGACGCCGCCGGTGGCGCGGATGCTCGAGAAGGGCGTCAGGACTTCGGCCGGCACCGATGCGACCCGCGTCGCCTCCTACAACCCCTGGGTCTCGCTGTCCTGGATGGTCACCGGCAAGACCGTGGGTGGCCTGCGGATCACGCCGCAGCGCAACTGCCTCGACCGCGAGACGGCGCTGCGGATGCTGACCGAGAAGGTCACCTGGTTCTCCAATGAGGAGGGCAGGAAGGGCCAGATCGCGGTCGGCCAGTTCGCCGACCTGATCGTGCCCGATCGCGATTTCTTCGCCTGCCCGGAGGACGAGATCTCGTTCATCACCGCGGACCTTACCGTGGTCGGCGGCAAGGTCGTCTACGGTGCACGCGACTTCGCCAGCGCTGACCAGAGCGCCCCGCCGCCAGCCATGCCCGACTGGTCGCCAGTCCGGACCTTCAAGGGCTATGGCGCCTGGGGCGAGCCCGATGGCGCCGGCAAGAACTCGCTGCGGCGGGCGGCTTTGAACAACTGCGGCTGCGCCAGTTCCTGCGGCGTCCATGGCCACGATCATGCGGGCGCGTGGTCGAGCAAGCTGCCGGTCGCCGATCTCAGAAGCTTCTGGGGCGCGCTCGGCTGCGCTTGCTGGGCGGTCTGACATGGTCGCGACCAGTTCCGGGCCGATTGTGGGCGCATTGCGCTGGTTCGCGCTGCTCCTGCTCTGCGCCGCCTATATCCAGGGGCCGATCACCAAGATCCTCGATTTTCCGGGCGCGCTCGCCGAGATGAAGCATTTCGGCCTGACGCCGGCGCCGCTCTTCGCGGTCGGCGTGATCGTCTTCGAGCTCGTTGCGACCGCGATGATCCTGACCGGGCGCTGGCGCTGGCTTGCGGCGCTGGCGCTCGCCGGCTTCACCCTGGTCGCGACCTTCATCGTCATCCGCTTCTGGGAGATGCCAGAGGGCCAAGGGCGGATGATGGCGACGAACAGCTTCTTCGAGCATCTCGGCTTGATTGGGGGCTTCCTGCTGGTGGCGCTCGACGATCTCGGCCGGAAGAAGGAGTGAGCCGATGAACGAAGCCCCGCCGCATCCCCCGAATTCGAGTTTCGCGCCGCTGCGCCAGAAGGTCTTCGCCGTGCTCTGGGCGGCGACGATCATCGGCAATATCGGCTCGTTCATGCGCGACGTCGCCAGCGCCTGGCTGGTGACCGAGCTCTCCGGCGCGCCGGCTGCGGTGGCGCTGGTCCAGGCGGCGGCGACGCTGCCGATCTTCCTGCTGGCGATCCCTGCCGGCGTACTTTCTGACATCCTCGACCGCCGCAAATTCCTGATCGCCATCCAGATCCTGCTCGGCTGCGTCAGCCTCTGCCTGATGGCGCTGGCGAGCCTCGGCCAGCTCAGCGTGCCGGCGCTGGTCGGCCTGACCTTCCTCGGCGGCATCGGCGCGGCGCTGATGGCGCCGACCTGGCAGGCGATCGTGCCCGAGCTGGTCGGCAAGTCGGAGCTGAAGAGCGCCGTCGCCCTCAATTCGCTCGGCATCAACATCTCGCGCGCCATCGGCCCGGCGCTGGGCGGGCTGATCCTCGCTGCCTTCGGCGCCGGCGTCACCTATGGCGCCGACGTGCTGAGCTACATCATCGTCATCGGCGCACTGCTCTGGTGGCGGCGCCCGCGAGGGGCGGACGATGCGCTGAGCGAGCGCTTCACTGGGGCCTTCCGCGCAGGTTTGCGCTATGCCCGGGCCAGCCGCGAATTGCATGTCGTGCTGCTGCGCGCCGCGATCTTCTTCGCCTGCGCCAGCGCGGTCTGGGCGCTGCTGCCGCTGGTCGCACGCAACCTGCTCGGCGGCGGCGCAGGATTTTACGGCATCCTGCTCGGGGCGGTCGGTGCCGGGGCGATCGGTGGCGCGGTGCTGCTGCCGCGCCTGCGCGCCCATCTCGATGCCGATGGGTTGCTGCTGCTCTCGGCCATCGTGACAGCCGCGGTGATGGCGGCGTTGACGCTCGGCCCGCCGCAATGGCTGGCGCTGGTCATCCTGCTGCTGCTCGGCGCAGCCTGGATCGTGGCGCTGACGACGCTGAACGGCGTCGCCCAGGCGATCCTGCCGAACTGGGTGCGCGGGCGGGCGCTCGCCGTCTACCTCACCGTGTTCAACGGCGCGATGACCGCCGGCAGCCTCGGCTGGGGGGCGGTGGCGGAAGCCGCCGGCATTCGCGGCACCCTGCTGATCGGCGCGGGTGCGCTGCTGGTGGCCGGGCTGGTGATGCACCGGATCAAGCTGCCGGCGGGCGAGGCGGACCTGGCGCCATCCAATCATTGGCCCGAACCGCTCACGGCCGTCACTATTGAGAACGACCGCGGACCGGTGCTGATCCTGATCGAGTACAGCGTGCCGCAGGCCGATCGCGAGGCGTTCCTGAAGGCGATCTATGCGCTGTCGGTCGAGCGGCGCCGTGACGGCGCCTATGGCTGGGGCGTCACCGAGGACACCGCCGATCCCGGCAAGCTGGTCGAGTGGTTCATGGTCTCCTCCTGGGCCGAGCATTTGCGCCAGCATCGCCGGGTCTCCAAGGCCGATGCCGATCTGCAAAGCGAGGTCAGGCGCTTCCATGTCGGCGAGGAAGGGCCGGTGGTCCGGCACTTCCTCCATGCCGACCGACCGCATCACCCGGTGCCGCCCGGCAATGGCACACTGCCATGATGCGCCCGGGTTCGATCGTCCTGGCCGGGGCGCTCTGGCTGGCGCTGGCAGGTGTCGCCACGGCGCAGGCCGACAAGGCCGATACCGCGCCGGGGAAGGATCCGTTCGACCGGCTCAAGGACATCCCGCTGACGGCTGATGGGGCGGTCAGCTTGAGCCTCGGCGGGCAAGTGCGCCTCCGGCCGGAATTCTCGCGCCATCCCGTCTTCGGCCTGGCGGCGCCAGATCACAATAACGGGCTGCTGGTCCGCTCCTTCCTGTCGGCGGACCTGCAGCTCGGCCCCTATCTGCGCGCCTTCGTCCAGTTCGCCAGCGGACAGGCGCCAATCTGGGTCGTTACGCCGCCGGGAACGCAACTCGACCGGCTCGATCTGCTGCAGGGCTATGGCGAGCTTACCTTGCCGAGCGCAGCCGGCAGCCTGATGGTCAGGGGCGGACGGCAGGAGCTCAGCTTCGGCTCCTCGCGTCTGGTCTCGGTGCGTGACAGCCCGAACATCCGGCGTGCCTTCGACGGCGTCCGTACTGCCTGGATCGCCTCGCCGGATACCCGCATCGACGCCTTCCTGGTGCGGCCGGTCGCGCCGCAATCGGGGCTGTTCGACGACAGATCCGATCCCGCCCAGGTTTTCTGGGGCGTCTATGGCACCAGCCCCGTTCCCGGCATCACCGGCCTCAAGGTCGATCTCTATTATCTCGGCCTGAACCGCGAGCGCTCGCGCTTTGCCCAGGGCACGGCCGACGAGCATCGCCACACCGTCGGCGCAAGGCTGTTCGGCAAGGCCGGTGCCTTCGACTGGAATGTCGAGGGCGCCTACCAATTCGGCCGATTCGGGCGCGCCGACATCCAGGCCTGGATGGTCTCGGCGGTGGTCGGCTACAGCTTCGCGGACTTGCCGTTCTCGCCGCGCATCGGCCTCAACGCCGATGCCATCAGCGGCGACGGCAATCTGCGCGACGGCAGGCTCGGCACCTTCAACCCGCTCTATCCGCGGCTGCCCTATTTCTCCGAGGCCAACCTCGTCGGTCCGGCCAACCTGATCGACATCCAGCCGAACCTGACATTGACGCTGCTGCCGACGCTCAAGCTGACCCTCGGCTGGAATCCGCTCTGGAAGCAGGCCAAGGCCGATGCGTTCTATGGCCCGACGATCGCGCCGGTCGCGCGCACCGCGGGCGGCGCTGGCCGCTATCTCGGCCACCAGGTCTCGACCACGCTGGAATGGAGCCCGAGCGAGCATCTGACGCTGGGCGGAACCTATGTCGCTTATGAGCCGGGCGACCGCATCCGGCAGGCTGGCGGTGTCTCCGGCTCCTTCGCAGCCGGCTGGGCGACGGTCGCATTCTAAGGGGAGGGGGGAATGTTCGCGAAAATCGCCAACCCGCGCAGCAGAACGACAATCCGAGAAATATCCAGCCCGCGATAATGCGGCTCGATGCTTGGCGCCGGCCCGGCGCCGTTGACCAACGGAAGACTCATCCGGAGACCACCATGTCGAAGTACCAGGAAGTCCTAACCCCCAAGAACTGCCAGATGATCTTCATCGACCAGCAGCCGCAGATGGCGTTCGGCGTGCAGTCGATCGATCGCCAGGTGCTGAAGAACAACGTCGTCGGCCTCGCCAAGGCGGCGAAGGCGTTCAACATCCCGACCACGATCACCACGGTCGAGACCACGAGCTTCTCCGGCCACACCTATCCGGAGCTGCTGGCGGTGTTCCCTGAGAACAAGATCCTCGAGCGGAGCTCGATGAACTCCTGGGACGACCAGAACGTCCGCGACGCGCTCGCCGCCAACGGCCGCAAGAAGGTCGTCGTTTCCGGGCTCTGGACCGAGGTCTGCAACACCACCTTCGCGCTCTGCGCCATGCTGGAGGGCGGCTATGAGATCTACATGGTGGCGGACGCCTCGGGCGGCACCTCCAGCGACGCGCATAAATACGCCATGGACCGCATGGTGCAGGCCGGCTGCGTGCCGGTGACCTGGCAGCAGGTCCTGCTCGAATGGCAGCGCGACTGGGCCCATCGCGACACCTACGACGCCGTGATGGCGATCGTGAAAGAGCATTCCGGCGCCTATGGCATGGGCGTCGACTACGCCTACACGATGGTCCACAACGCGCCCGAGCGCGTCACCCATGGCGAGACCATCGGCCCGAACCCGGCCAAGGTCGTCAACTGAGCTGCGGGGGATCGTTCAGGTCGCGCGCAGGACCCATCGCGGCCGCGCGCCTCTCCCGAACTGGCAGGCGCGGGCCTTGGTCGCCTACCTATCGTCGGTCGTGCATGATGCTCATCTGCCGACGATCCGGGCGGCCATCTGCGGCCGCGCCAGGACGCGTCGGAATCGAAGAGCAAACGTTATGCAGCCGGCTCAGGCAAGGCGGGCTCGGCGGCTGCGGGGAGTGGCGCTATGGAGTTGTCGACGGCGCAGGATCAAAATGGCTTCTACGGTCAGCGCCTCGCCAGCCATTTCGGCATGGAAGGGGGGCTGCTCTCCGAATTCCGTATCGACGGACAGCTCGGGCTGGCCGCGACCCGGCTGTTCTGCGGGCGTCGCTTCCGGGAGCGCACCGCCCCTCCGTCTGAGGAGGGCGCCTTCTCAATCCTCTATCAGGTTGAGGACCTTGAGGATCACGCCCACTGGCGGGGCGGTGAGAAGCAGCGCTCCGGCGCCTTCCTCGCCAAGTCGGTGAATGTGGTCGATTTGCGCGAGGAGCCGCAATGGCAGTTCAAGGGGCGTTTCGAGGCGCTCCAGTTCTATGTCCCGTCCGACGCCCTCGCGACGATCGCCGCTCAGAATGGTGGTCGCGTCGCCTCGCGCTTGCGCTGGGAGAGGGACGCGCGCGACGAGGTCCTCTGGGGGCTTTCGCATGCCCTGCTCCATGCCTCGCTCTCGGCCGGCGCGAACCAGCTGCTGATCGACCAGATCGCGATCAGCCTGCTGACCCATTTCGCGCAGGCCTATGGCGGCCTTGAAACCGATCCCTCCGCCCGGGTCGGGCAGCTCGCCGCCTGGCAGCTGCGCCGGGCCAGGGAGATCATGACGATGCGCCTGGCATCCAATCTGACGATCGCGCAGGTGGCGAGCGAATGCCGGCTGACGCCGAGCCACTTTGCCCGGGCTTTCCGCCGAAGCACAGGGGTCGCGCCGCAACGCTACCTGATGCAGCTGCGGATCGCCGAGGCCAAGAAGCACCTGTCCCAACAGCATTTGCCGCTCTCAGACATCGCGCTGATGTGCGGCTTCGGCGACCAGAGCCATTTCACCCGGGTCTTCCGCCAGATCACCGGCACCAGCCCAGGCGCCTGGCGTCGCAGCCAGGGAGAACAGGCCACGGCTGCGGGCGCAGGATAGCGGCGATGACCGGGCGTGGATTGCACCATGTCACCGCAATCGCCACGAATGCGTCGTGCAATCTCGATTTCTATACGCGCGTGCTCGGCCTGCACCTGGTGAAGCGGACCGTGACCCATGAGGATCCGGGAGCCTATCACCTGATCTATGGCGACGAAGAAGGCTCGCCCGGCAGCCGGCTTTCCTTCTTCTCCTGGGCGAGCGCGGCGGTGCCGCATCCGAGCGGAAACAGCGCCGAGTACGTCTCCTTCGCGGTGGCATTGGAGGCGATCGATTGGTGGGAGTCGCGGCTCCTTGCCTGCAAGGTGCCCTGTCGGCGCGGGAGCGAGCCGGACGGGCGCTCCAGGCTCTCCTTCGCGGATCCCGATCGGACCCCCCTCGCCCTCGTGGAAGCCGAGTTCGCGCCCGCGGCGATCCGGTGGCCGCCCGAGATACCCCCGGCCTTTGCGGTTCGCGCCCTTCTCGGAGTGACCTTGAGCCTACGCGACACGGCGCTGATGGCGCGGATCCTGACGGAGATCCTCGGCTTCGGGGAAATCGGAAGCGCCGGCGATCAGATCATGTTCTCGGCTCACTGCGAGGCCGGCGGGCAGCTTTGCCTGGACCAGCGCCGCGAGCGGTCGCGACCCCGGCTCGGCGCCGGCGCGATCCACCATGTCGCGTTCCGCGCCAGGGACGAGGCCGATCTTGCCGCGATGGCCGACAGGCTTCAGGAGCGCTTCGGGATCGCCGCGAGCCCGGTCAAGGATCGCTATTATTTCCGCTCGATCTATTTTCGCGGTCCCGACGGCATTCTGATCGAGGTCTCGACGGATGGCCCGGGATTCCTGATCGACGAGACCCGCGAAACTCTGGGAACCCGCCTGATCTTCCCGCCGAGCCTGCAGGATCGCCAGCAGGAACTGCTGCAAATCCTGCCGCCGCTCGACCGGGTCTTCGAGCGCTGAGCCGGGGCGAACTCCGAGGAAGGCTTGGGCAATCCGACGCGGCCGCGCATCACGCTTCACGTCACGACGCTAATCGACAATTCTCTGTCGTGGCGATGAACTAGCCTTCACGGCTGACCGAGCTCACCAGCAAAGGTCGTTTGCCCGTTTGCCGCCAGCCTGCTCGTCGATTTGTGAGGTCTAACACCATCGTATGGCGATGCGATCCACATGTAGGAATGTTGGTGCGATCTGCGCCTCTCTAGTTTTCGTTGTCGACGAGACCGCTGAAGGACACGGCGATGGTCAGCTATGGTGCGACATTCGAGAGACGCGCATGACCGCGAACGAACCTGCCGCGGTTACGAACTGGTCCCGGCGTGAGGCCGTGACCGCTTTTGCCGGCGCGGCGGGCGCCGCATTCGGGCAGCCGTCACCCGCAACCTCCCAGACATAAGGAAAAACCCCTATGAGCAGCGGTTTCGTGAAGACCAAGGATGGCGTCGAGATATTCTATAAGGACTGGGGCCCGAGGGATGCCCAGCCGATCATGTTCCACCATGGCTGGCCGTTATCCTCCGACGACTGGGACACGCAGCTGCTGTTCTTCGTCGCCAACGGCTATCGCGTCGTCGCGCATGACCGGCGTGGCCATGGGCGCTCGACCCAGGTCGATACTGGCAACGACATGGACCACTACGCCGCCGACGCCTCGGCCGTGGTCGAGCATCTCAATCTCCGGAATTCCGTCCATATCGGCCATTCGACCGGTGGCGGCGAGGTCGCCCGTTATGTCGCCAGGCATGGCCAGCCGCAGGGCCGCACTGCCAAGGCGGTCCTGGTCAGCGCCGTGCCGCCGCTGATGGTCAAGACTGCCGGCAATCCCGGCGGCCTGCCGATCGAGGTCTTCGACGGCTTTCGTGCCGCGCTCGCCGCCAATCGCGCCCAGTTCTTCCTCGATGTCCCGACCAGCCCGTTCTACGGCTTCAATCGGCCGGGCGCGAAGATCGATCAGGGCGTGATCTGGAACTGGTGGCGGCAGGGCATGATGGGCGGCGCCAAGGCCCATTACGAGGGCATCAAGGCCTTTTCGGAAACCGACCAGACCGAGGACCTGAAGGCGATCACCGTGCCGACGCTGGTGCTGCACGGCGAGGACGACCAGATCGTGCCGATCGGCGCTGCCGCCCGTGAATCGATCAAGCATCTGCGCAACGGCACGCTCAAGACCTATCCGGGGTTCGGCCACGGCATGCTCACCGTCAACGCCGACATCCTCAACGCGGACCTGCTGGCCTTCGTGAAAGGCTGAGGAGCGGAGTAGACCAGCATCTGGGAGGGCGGACGATCATTTGCCCTCCCTTTGTCGTTGGATCGACCAGCCTGTGGCGCCGTCCGCACCTCCAGTGCGAGGCCGCGGCGGCATCTCACTCGGTCGGCGACGTCCAGCACCTGTCGCTTGCGAGCGCCCGGACGATACCGGCGAAATCCTCGGCGTTGGCTGAAAGCGCTTCGCCGCTGCGGCGGATGATCCCGTAAGGCTCCAATGGATTATCGAGGCGGAACGGCAGGCGGACCAGCTCGCCGCGATCGATCGCCTCCGCGACGATCGTGTGGGGGAGCACCGAGATCATCTGGGCGCGCCGCACGAGCTGCAGCGTCGCATAGATCGAGGTCGTCTCGACGAGATTGTCGAGCGAGGGCAGCCCGGCCTCGGCGAACGACCGGTCGACGACCTGCCGCATCGGGCTGGTCTGCTGCTGCAGCACCCATGGATAGGCTTCCATTTCGGCAAGCGAGACCTCGTCTCGTCCGGCCAGCGGATGGTCGGAGGCGGCAAAGACCCAGAGGCTCTCGTTCGAGAGTGGCTCGACGTCGAAGATCGCGTGGTGGCGTGCCTCCGTCAGGCGCCCGATGACGAGGTCGATCTCGTTCTTCTCGAGGCCACGCAGCAGTTCGTCACTCGTCGTCGCCGAAAGCCGGATCGTCATCAACGGCCGGCGGCGTTTCAGCTCGGCGATCGCTGCCGGCAGGATGTCTGGCGCAGTCGCCATCACGGCCCCGATCGAGAGCGCGCCATAGCCGCCGCGCTTGAGATTGCCGAGCCCGCGCAGGAAGCGCTCCTGGTCGACCAGGAGCTGGTCGGCATAGGCGACGACGAAGGCGCCAAGTTCGGTCGGCACCAGGCCCCGCGGACGTCGCTCGAAGATGCGGACAGCCAGGATGTCCTCGACATCCTGCAGCATCTTGCTCACCGCCGGCTGCGTGACGTTCATCGCCTCGGCTGCCCGATGCAGCGTGCCGACGCGCGCCGTCGTCGAGATCAGCAGCAAGTGTCGGATACGCAGGCGGGCAAGCGTCTGGCGGGGCAGCGAGGCCACAAAGCTCATTGCGATAACTTTCTGGAATGCCTTATGTCACACTTTTCATTATTTGCTTATCGCAACCTCCGCTAGCGTCATCGTCGAGACAACGCTGCGTTCAAGCGATCCTCGACGATCGCTGGCGAGGACGCTGAGCCTGTCAGGAGGACGCCGGAGGCTGCCCCATCGGTCAGCTTTCACATGTCGACGACAGCGAGGCGGCCCGGGCCATCCGGCCGCCGATGAGGGATCGTATTCGCGTGAACCAGCTTGATCTCACCGGCCGCGTCGCGGTCATCACCGGTGGCGCGCGCGGCATCGGCTATGCTGCGGCCGAACGGATACTCGCCTCGGGCGGGCAGGTCGTCCTATGGGATATCGACGCAGCGCGGCTGACCGAGGCCGCGGGCAAGCTCGCGGCTGCCGGCGAGGTCTCGACCTCGGTGGTCGAGCTGACCGATGAGGTATCGGTCAATGCGGCGGCGAGGGCCGCGATCGCCCGGCACGGCAAGGTCGACATCCTCGTCAACAATGCCGGCATCACTGGCGGCAACGGCAAGCTCTGGGAACTCGATCCCGCGACCTGGCGGCGCGTCGTCGACGTCAACCTGGTCGGGCCGTACCTGACCTGCCGCGCCCTCGTCCCGCACATGATCGAGCAGGCTTACGGCCGCATCGTCAACATCGCCTCGATCGCGGGCAAGGAAGGCAATCCGAACGCCTCGCACTACTCCGCCTCCAAGGCCGGCCTGATCGGCATGACGAAATCCCTCGCGAAGGAACTCGCCCAGGCCGGCATCCTGGTGAACTGCATCACCCCCGCCGCGGCGAAAACCGAAATCTTCGACCAGATGAAGCAGGAGCATATCGACTTCATGCTCTCGAAGATCCCGATGAACCGCTTCCTTGCGGTGGAGGAGGCCGCGGCCATGATCGGCTGGCTGGCCTCGGAGGATTGCGCCTTCTCGACCGGCGCGGTTTTCGATCTCTCCGGCGGCCGCGCGGTCTACTGAGGGGACGACGATGGCGATGCCGACGATCAAGCATGTCCGGGCCTTCATCGTCCGCGGTGGCGGGGCGGACTACCACGACCAGAAGGGCGGGCACTGGATCGACAGCCAGATCGCCACGCCGATGTCGCGCTATCCGGAGTACCGCCAGACCCGCTCCTCCTTCGGCCTCAACGTGCTCGGCACGCTGGTGATTGAGGTCGAAGCCGATGACGGCACGATCGGCTTCGCGGTGACGACGGCCGGCGAGATCGGCGCCTTCATCGTCGAGAAGCACCTCGCCCGCTTCATCGAAGGCCGCAAGGTCACCGACATCGAGGCGATCTGGGACCAGATGTACTTCGCCACCCAGTATTACGGCCGCAAGGGCGTGGTGGTGAACACGATCTCCGGCGTCGATCTCGCGCTCTGGGACCTCCTGGCAAAGGTCAGGGGAGAGCCGGTCTGCGCGCTGATCGGCGGGCCGGTACGCGACGAACTCGTCTTCTACGCGACGGGTCCGCGCCCCGACCTCGCCAAGGGCCTCGGCTTCATCGGCGGCAAGATGCCGCTCAAGCACGGGCCGGCCGAGCGCGACGAAGGGCTCAAGGCCAATATCGACGCCCTGGCGGCGATGCGCGACAAGGTCGGTCCCGATTTCTGGCTGATGCTGGACTGCTGGATGGCGCTCGACCTCGACTATGCGACGCGGCTCGCCCGCGCCGGCGCCGAGCATGGCCTGAAATGGATCGAGGAAGCGCTCTCGCCTGACGACTACTGGGGTTATGCCGCGCTGAAGAAGGCGGTGCCGCCCGGCATGCTCGTGACGACCGGCGAGCACGAGGCGACGCGCTGGGGCTTCCGCATGCTGCTCGAGATGGGTTGCTGCGACATCATCCAGCCCGATGTCGGCTGGTGCGGCGGTTTGACGGAGCTGCTGAAGATCAGCGCGCTCGCCGACGCCTATGGCGTGATGACGATCCCGCACGGCTCCAGCGTCTACAGCTATCATTTCGTCGCGACGCGCCAAAACAGCCCCTTCGCCGAATTCCTGATGATGGCGCCCGAGGCGGACCGGATCGTGCCGATGTTCTCGCCGCTGCTGCTCGACGAACCACTGCCGGAGAACGGCCGGATCAGGACCTCGGCGTTGGACCGGCCGGGCTTCGGCGTCAGGCTGAACCCCGACTGCCAACTCCACCGTCCCTATCCACGCGGCTGAGGATCGAGGAGCGCCATGCAGGACCTCAAAGGCAAGATCGTCCTCGTCACCGGCGCCTCCTCCGGCATCGGGGCGGCGGTCGCGCGCGCTTTCGCTGCGCAGGGCAGCCATGTCGCGGTGCATTACCGCTCGCAGCGCGAAGCGGCGGAGGCCGTGGCGAGCGATGTCAGGTCGCAAGGCTGCGAGGCGGAGGTTTTCCAAGCCGATGTCTCGGTGACGGCCGAGACCGACCGGCTCGCTACCGAGGTCGTCGCCCGCTTCGGCCATGTCGACATCCTCGTCAATAATGCCGGCGGCTTCGTCCGGCGGGCGCGATTGAGCGAAGCCGACGACGCGCTGATCGATGCGGTCTTCCACCTCAACGCCCGGTCGATGCTGGCGCTGACGCGCGCGCTCCTGCCCGCCATGCGAGGCCGGCCCGGCGCCGCCATAATCAACATGACGTCCCAGGCCGCGCGGACGGGCGCGAGCCCCGGCGCCGGTCTCTACGCCTCGACCAAGGCCTATGTCTCGACCTTTACCCGGGCGCTGGCGAAGGAACTCGCTTTGGAGGGCATCCGTGTGAATGCGGTGGCGCCCGGCGTGATCGCGACGCCGATCCATGACGCGCATACCTCGCCCGAGCTGCTGAAATCGCTCGAGGCCGGCATCCCTATGGGCAGGCTCGGCCTCGCCGAGGAGTGCACGGGCGCGGTGCTGTTTCTCGCGAGCGAGCAGCTCGCCAGCTACGTCACGGGCCAGATCATAGAGGTCAACGGTGGCAGCGTGATGCCGTAGCGAAACGACACGAACGAGAAGAACTGTCAGGGAGGACGACCATCATGACGACCAAGCCTACGATCGACCGCCGCAGCCTCGTTGCCGGTGGCGCCGCAGCCATGACGGCGCTCGCGGCGCCGAACATCGTCCGCGCCCAGAGCAAGCGCACGATCAGGCTCGCCCATCACCTGCCGATCCAGTCGGAGCAGCATGCCGCGGCCGAGATCTTTGCCAAGAAGGTCGCCGAGGCCTCCAAGGGCGCCATCACCATCCAGGTCCTGCCGGCCGCCCAGATGGGTGGCCAGCGCGAGATCATCGAGTCGGTTTCGATCGGCACGCTCGACATGGGCTTCGGCGAGTCCGGGCTCTACGCCAACTACGTGCCGGAATTCGGCGTTGTCGCGCTGCCTTATCTCTATCGCGATTTCGACCATTGGAAGCGGACTGTCGATGGAGAGGTCGGCGCTTCGCTCGCAAGCTCGCTGGAAAAAAAGGCGAACATCAAGATCGTCAACTGGATGGTGACCGGCTACCGCTACACCTATCTGCGCGCTAAGCCGATCACCCAGCCGGCCGACTTCAAGGGCCTCAAGGTGCGCCTGCCGGAAGCGCCGGTCTTCGTGAAGACCTTCTCGACGCTGGGGGCGATCCCGACGCCGATCCCGGCGCCTGAAATGTATGCCGCGCTGCAGACCGGTGTCGTCGACGCGATGGAGGGCACGGCCGAGGTCGCCTATACCTTCAAGATCTACGACGTCACCAAATACCTCTCGATGACCCGTCACATCCTGCTCGACGGCTCCTTCGCGATCAGCAGCTCGCTCTTCGGCAAGCTCTCCAAGCCGGAGCAGGAGCTCATCCTCAAGGCGGCCCAGGATGCGGCGATCGAGCAGCGGGCGCAGCATTTCGAGCGCGAGAAGGCCTCGCTCGCCAAGCTGACCGGCGAAGGCAAGATGCAGCTGAACGAGCCGGACCTGAAGCCGTTCGCGGAGGCGCTGGCCAAGCTGCAGGACGAGTTCGCCGCGGCATCGAAGGGGAACGCCGTCCTCGACGCAATCCGCAAGCTGTGACGGCGCGGCGATGATCCGCAACCTGGTCGGCGGTGTCATCGGGATCGTCAAGCTCATCGCGGCGGGCTGCTTCGCCGCGATGATCGGGCTGACGCTCGTCCAGGTGGTCAACCGCTACGCGCTCGGCCTGCCGATGTTCTGGACGGAGGAACTGATCGTCCTCCTGCTGGTCTGGTCGATGCTGCTGGGCCTGCCGGTGCAGCTCTGGAGCCATGAGGAAATCGTCGTCGACGTCCTGCCGACGCCGGATCCGCGCGCCCAGGCGATCAAGGACGGGGCCAACCTCGTCTGCTCGGTCGGCTTCTGCGCCGTGCTCGCCTGGGCAGGCTACGCCTTCATGCTGCGCGGCCTCAACGTCACCTCGCCGGCGCTCGGCCTGTCGCGGCTGTGGTTCTTCCTGCCGATTCCGCTCTCGGCGGCCCTCTCCGTCATCGTGTTGCTGACTCGGCCGAAGGGCCAGAGCGTCGGAGGCTTCGACTGATGCTGTGGACGCTCGTCCTCTCCCTGATGCTCTTCATCGCGATCGGCATGCCGATCGCCTTCTCGATGGGGCTGGCGGCCGTCGCCGCGCTCCTGGTCGACGGCTCGGTCCCGCTGATCGTGCTGCCGCAGAAGATGTATTCCTCGCTCGATTCCTTCCCATTGCTGGCGATCCCGCTCTTCATCCTGGCCGGCTCGGTGATGAACGTCGGCGGGATCACGGGCAGCCTGATCGGGCTGGCGCGAGCGCTGGTCGGCCATCTCCGCGGCGGGCTCGGCCACGTCACCATCGTCACCAACGTGCTGTTCTCGACGATTTCCGGCTCGGCCGCGGCGTCCGCGGCCGCGGTCGGCTCGATGCTGATCCCGGAAATGAAGAAGGACGGCTACAGGCCCGAGGACGCGGCCGTCATCAACGCGGCCGGTGCGATCCTCGGTCCGGTGATCCCGCCCAGCGTGGTCATGGTGATCTATGGCGCCATGACGGGCTTATCGATCGGCACGCTGCTGCTGGCCGGCATCGGGCCTGGCATTCTGATCGCCCTGATCATGATGGCCGCGGTCTATGTCATGGCTGGACGCAGCGTCCTGAAGATCTATCCGCGCGCCTCGCTCGCCCAGATCCTGCGCGCGTCCCGCGACGCCGTTCCCGCGCTCGTCATGCCCGCCATCATCGTCGGCGGCATCATGTCCGGGCTGTTCACCGCAACGGAGGCTGGTGTCATCGCGGTGGCCTATGGCGTCGCCTATGCGCTGCTGACCCGGCGAAGCACCCTGCGCCAGCTGATCGACAACGTCACCGAGGCGACGATCGTCTCCTCCAGCATCATGATAATCCTCGGCGGCGCGGCCCTGTTCGGCTGGATCGTGGCGCGCGAGGGTGTGCCCGTGACGATCGCCGACTGGCTGCAGGCGATGACGAGCCAGCCATGGATCGTGATGGTGCTGATCCTCGCCGTGCTGCTCGTCGTCGGCATCTTCATCGAGCCCATCCCGGCGATGGTGATGCTGGTCCCGGTTCTGCAGCCGATTGCGGAAGCCTACGGGTTCAACCCCTACCACTTCGCCATGGTGGTGGTCTTCGGCGTCCTGCTCGGGTCTCTCACGCCGCCCGTCGCGGTGCTCGTGCTGATCACCTGCAAGATCGCCAAGGTTGACGTCAACAAGGCCAATGGCCCGCTCGTGCCGATGTTCCTGCTGATGATCCTCGCGCTGTTCCTCATCGCCTTCGTGCCGTGGATCTCACTGATCGCCCCCAATCTGCTGGGATGACGATGCGGCCCGCGTCCTGCTAGCGCTGGCGCCTAAATCTCCTGTGCGTCCAGTCTGCGGTAGAGCGGCAAGGCGAGCGGGGCGATCCGCCGGATCAGGCCCTGGAAGGGCTGCGGCTTCGGCGTCGAAAGCGGCAGGCCCAGCGTCTCCAGCGCCGCCCCTTGCGTCGCCTTCGCCAGTTCGCGGCCGAGCGAGATCGACAGGGCGACGGCGCGACCATTGCAGCCGACCCAGCCAAAACCGTTCGGCCCGAGCTGGTGGATGCGCGGATAGCCCGGGACCTGCGGCTGCAGCAGATTGTCGGGGGTCATCCCAACATAGCCGGACCAGACATAGTCGAACTCGACCTCGCCGAGCTGCGGCCAGAGCCGCTTCAGCCGCGCGGCAACCGTCGGGCGCAGATTGGCCCCGCCGGCTCCGGGCAGGATCGCGGCGCCGCCGGTGACCAGGCGGTTTCGGGCGTCCCAGCGTGCGAAATAGAGCTCGCGATGGGTGTCCGACATCGCCTGCCGGCCGGGGATCACGGTCTTGGCGATGTTGTCGCTGACCGGCCTGGTCGCCATCTGCCAGGACAGGACGGGGATGACCTCGTTTGCGATCTCCGGCGCGAGGCCGGGCTCAAACTCGCCGGTATAAGCGTTGGTCGCCAGCACGAGCGCCCGCGCCGTCACCGAGCCTTTCGCCGTCGTCACCACCCAGCGGCCGTTCTGGTGCGCCATGCTCACCGCCGGCGAGCGCGCATGGATGGTCGCGCCCAGCCGGAGCGCGACCTCGGCGAGGCCACGGGTCAAGGCGAGCGGGTTGATATGGCCGCCGGTGCGGTTCCAGAACCCGCCGAACCAGGCATCCGAACCCAGCATCTCTGCTGTCGCGGCACGGTCGAGCAGCTCGACCGGCGCGCCGATCGCCGACCATTCCCTAACGCGCTTCTCGGCGAGCTTGAAGCGCCCCGGCGAATGCACCGGCTGGACCCAGCCGGCCTGCTCGGCTTCGGCCGGGATCTCGTATTTGCGCACGAGATCGAAGAGATATTGCGCGGCGTCGCGCAGCACCGCGTTGAAGCGCTCGCCGGCCTCGCCGTGCCGGGCGGTCATCGCGGAAGGATCGTGGCCGGCGAGTGTCGGGATGACCTGGCCGTTATTGCGCCCTGAGGCGCCCCAGCCCGGCTCTGCTGCTTCGATGATTGTGACGCCGACGCCGCTCTCGCGTAGATGGATCGCGGTCGACAGGCCGGTGAAGCCGGCGCCGATTACCACGACATCGCTCTCGACCGCGCCTTCGAGTGTCCCGAGCACGGGACCGGGCTGGGCCGTTGCGGCCCAAAGCGAAGGCGGCCAGGCGACGGAGGAAGAGGCGGTCATCAGCAGCGGCTTTCGGCTGGGAAGGGGATCAGCGCAATCCTGTAGGACGGGCGCGTCCCTATCCTTGCCGTCAGGACCGTCGGCCTGCAAGTAGACCCTTCCCGGCGGTTCATCGAGCGGAGAACAATTTTCTATAATTCTTGCTCCAAACGACTGAATTCTACCAAATTTCGGCTTATCCGCTCGGGTTCTTGAAAATACTATTCTCCCAACGCTATGTCTGCCGCGCAGCGGGGGTTGCAGAAAACGCCATCCCGGGGCGGTTGCGCCCTAACTTCCGTTCGGATGAACTCTGCTTCCGTTGGGTTCTGATCATAAGGGGGCGTCATGCCGCTCAAGCATATTCTCGGCCTCGACCACGTCGTGGTGACGGTTCGCGATCTCGATGCCGCGGCCCGGCAATGGCAGCGCCTCGGCTTCACCGTCTCGCCGCGTGGCACGCATTCGCCGATCCTTGGCAGCGGCAATTACACGATCATGTTTGGGGACGACTATGTCGAGCTGCTCGGCATCCTGGCCGAGACCGAGCACAACAAGGCGACCCGCGACTTCCTGAAGGAACGTGAAGGCATCGAGCGGGCGGCCTTCACCACCGATGATGCCGCTGCTGGCGCGGCCGAGCTGAAGAGCCGCGGGCTTGAGCCGCTCGGCCCGGTCCATTTCGGCCGCCCGGTCGACCTGCCCAATGGCGGCAAGGGCGAGGCCAAGTTCAATGTCTTCCGCTGGCCGCTCGACGAGAACCCCGGCAGCCTGCGCATTTTCGCCTGCCAGCATTTGACCCGCGACACCGTCTGGATTCCGGAACTGCAGAACCATGCCAACGGCGCGAGCCGGATCATCCGGGTCGAGGTGCTCGCCAACGATCCGAAGGCCGCTGCCGAACACATGAGCCGGCTGATCGACGAGCCGGTGACGCAGCAGGAGGATGGCTGGCTGGTGCCCTCCGGCGGCAAGCGCGCCGACTTCCTGTTCTACGACGCGGCCGGTCTCGCGAAGCGCTATCCGGACGCAGTGCGGGTTGGCGCAGGGCCGGCTGGAGCCGTGGCGATCGTGCTGGCGAGCACGGATCTCGATGGCGCCGCTAAGGCGCTTGGCCCTGTCGGCGTCCGGCATGGCACGGCGCTCAGCGTTCCCGCCACCTCGGCCAATGGCCTGATCGTGAGCTTCCTGCCGCAATAGTGCGGTTTTCCGCTTTTCCAAGAATCGCCCCGTCGCATTGACGGGGCCTGACCACGCCCGCATCGTGCCGAGCCTGCACGCCGGCCCCAGGAGATCATCCATGGACATGACCCGCCGCGCCGCGCTGATGACCAGCGCCGCCATCGCCTCCAGCGTGCTGTTCCCGATGCGCTCCTTCGGCCAGGAAACGCCGCGTAAGGGCGGTGTCTTCACCGTCCATTACGGCGCCGAGCAGCGCCAACTCAATCCGAGCCTCCAGGCCTCGACCGGCGTCTACATCATCGGCGGCAAGATCCAGGAGCAACTGGTCGATCTCGACGCCAAGGGCCAGCCCGTCGGCGTGCTCGCGGAGAGCTGGGAAGCTGCGCCCGACGGCAAGACCATCACTTTCAAGCTCCGCCCCGGCGTGACCTGGCATGACGGCAAGCCCTTCACCTCCGCCGACGTGCAGTACACGGCGATGGAGATGTGGAAGAAGATCCTGAACTACGGCTCGACGCTGCAGCTCTTCCTCACGGCGGTCGACACGCCCGACCCGCTGACCGCGGTGTTCCGCTATGAGCGCCCGATGCCGCTCAACCTCCTGCTGCGTGCGCTGCCCGATCTCGGCTACATCTCGCCGCGCCATCTCTACGAGGGCAAGGGCGACATCCGCCAGAACCCGGTCAATCTCGCGCCAGTCGGCACCGGCCCGTTCAAGTTCGTGCAGTATGAGCGCGGCCAGCACGTCATCGCCGAGCGCAACCCGAACTACTGGCGCGCCAATGCGCCCTATCTCGACCGGATCGTCTGGCGGGTGGTCACCGACCGTGCCGCCGCCGCCGCCCAGATGGAAGCCGGGCAGATCCATTACAGCCCGTTCTCCGGCCTGACGATCTCGGACTCGGCCCGCCTCGGCAAGGATCCGCGCTTCATCGTCTCGACCAAGGGCAATGAGGGCAACGCCCGCACCAACACGATCGAGTTCAATTTCCGCCGCAAGGAACTCGCCGATATCCGCGTCCGGCGCGCCATTGCGCATGCGCTCGATATCCCGTTCTTCATCGAGAACTTCCTCGGCGACTTCGCCAAGCGCGGCACCGGGCCGGTTCCCTCGGTCTCGACCGATTTCTATCCGGCCGACAACGGTCCGCAGTATCCGTTCGACAAGAAGCTCGCCGCCAAGCTGCTCGACGAAGCCGGCTTCAAGCCCGGTGCTGGCGGGACGCGCTTCTCGCTGCGGCTGCTGCCGGCACCCTGGGGCGAGGACATCACGCTCTTCGCCACCTTCATCCAGCAGTCGCTCGCCGATGTCGGCATCAAGATCGAGATCGTCCGCACCGATGGCGGTGGCTATCTGAAGCAGGTCTATGACGACCACGCCTTCGATCTCGCCACTGGCTGGCATCAATACCGCAACGACCCGGCCGTCTCGACCACGGTGTGGTATCGTTCTGGCCAGCCCAAGGGCGCGCCCTGGACCAATCAGTGGGACTGGACCGACCCGACGATCGACAAGATCATCGACGACGCCGCGACCGAGGTCGACGCGTCCAAGCGCAAGGCGCTCTATGGCGACTTCGTGCGGCGCGCCAACAGCGAGCTGCCGATCTGGACGCCGATCGAGCAGATCTTCCTGACCGCGATCAGCGCCAAGGCCCGCAACCACTCCAACACGCCGCGCTGGGGCTCGTCCTCCTGGCACGATCTTTGGTTGGCGGAGTGACCTCTTCGCTAACCCCAGCAGCCGGATCCGGCCAGTACCCATGCGCGTCCTGACTCTTGCGGGGCGGCGTCTTGCCGCCTCGGTCCCAACCCTGTTCCTGATCCTGATCGGGGTCTTCCTGCTGCTGCAGCTCGCGCCCGGCGACACGGTCGATGCGCTGATGGCGCAGATGGGCGGCGGCGACGCCGCCACCGCCAAGCAACTGCGCGAATTCTACGGGCTCGACCTCTCGGTCTGGGCTCAGCTCGGCAATTATCTCTGGCGGCTGGTCCGGCTCGATCTCGGCTTCTCCGCGATCTACGGCAAGCCGGTGGCGACGGTGATCGCCGAGCGGCTGCCGGCGACCATCCTCTTGATGACGGCCTCGCTCTCCTTCGCCTTCTTCTTCGGGCTGGTCCTGGGTGTCGTCGCGGCGCGCGGCGTCAACAAATGGCCGGATACGCTGATCTCCACGCTCGGCCTGATGTTCTATGCGATGCCGACCTTCTGGTTCGGGCTGATGGCGATCGTCGTCTTCTCGATCTATCTGCAATGGCTGCCGGCTGGTGGCTTCGAGGATATCACCGTCAGCTATACCGGCCTGCGGCGAGTGCTCGACATCGCCTCGCATCTCGTCCTGCCGACGCTGACGCTCGGGCTGTTCTACATGGCGATCTATCTGCGCATCATGCGCGGCTCGATGCTCGAGGTGCTCAATCTCGATTTCGTCCGCACCGCGCGCTCGAAGGGCATGGACGAGACGCGCGTCGTGGTCCGCCATGTGCTCCGCAATGCGCTGCTGCCGATGGTGACGCTGATCGGCCTGCAGGCCGGCACCATGCTCGGCGGCTCGGTCGTGGTCGAGAGCGTGTTCTCGCTGCCGGGCCTCGGGCGTCTCGCCTATGAATCGGTGATCCAGCGCGACCTCAACACGCTGCTCGGCATCGTCTTCGTCTCGGCGCTGCTGGTGATCGCGGTCAACTTCATCGTCGACCTGCTCTATGCCCGGCTCGACCCGCGCATCACGACGGGGAGCTAAGCCATGGATCTGGTGAAGCTCTATTTCCGCAGCCCGCCCGCGGTCATCGGCCTTGTGCTGCTCATCCTCGTCCTCGCCATGGCCGCGAGCGCCGATTTTCTCTATCCGCGCGACCCGCTGGCGCTCGCCGGGCGGCCGCTGATCTGGCCGTTCAGCAATCCGCGCTTCCTGCTCGGCACCGACAATTCCGGCCGCGACATCGCCGCCCAGATCTTCCATGGCGCGCGCATCTCGCTGCTGATCGGCGGTGTCGCGACGGTGATCTCGATCATGATCGGCATCACCATCGGCGCGCTTGCCGGCTATTACGGCAGCTGGGTTGATACCGCCTTGATGCGCGTCACCGAGGCGTTCCAGACCCTGCCGAACTTCCTTTTGCTGCTGGTGCTGGTCGCCGTCTTCGGCTCGACCATCACCACCGTGACGATCGCGATCGGCATCGTCTCCTGGCCGGCCTCGGCCCGGCTGACGCGGGCGGAGTTCCTCTCGCTGCGCAACCGCGAATTCGTGCAGGCGGGCCGGACGCTCGGCCTCAAGGACATCAGGCTGATTTTCGGCGAGATCCTGCCGAACGCGCTGCCGCCTGTGATCGTCTATGCCAGCGTCGTGATGGCGATCGCGATCCTGCTCGAAAGTGCGCTCGCCTTCCTCAAGCTCTCCGACCCGAACGTCGCCTCCTGGGGCAATCTGATCGGCGCCGGCCGCGACGTCTTGCGGGTGCAGTGGTACGTCTCGGCCATTCCCGGCATCGCCATCCTCGTCACCGTGCTCGCCGTCTCGCTGGTCGGGCAGGGGCTCAACGACGCCCTCAATCCGAGGCTGAAGAGCCGATGAGCCCGATCCTCGTCCTCGACGATGTCAGCGTGAAGCTGCCGGCCGGCGGCGACCGCTCGCATGCCATGGCCAATGTCTCGCTCTCGCTGGCGGCGAACGAGATCCTCTGCGTCGTCGGCGAATCCGGCTCCGGCAAGTCGATGACCGCCAATGCGATCATGCGGCTCCTGCCCGGCGGCGTTACCATCGACGGCGGCCGCATCCTGTTCGAGGGGCGCGATCTCTGCGGGCTCGGCGAGGCCGAGATGCGCAAGGTGCGCGGCGCCGGCATCGCCATGATCTTCCAGGAGCCGATGACGGCGCTCAACCCGCTGCGCAGCATCGGCGACCAGATCGGCGAGATGTTCGAGCTGCATTCGGAGCTGTCGGCGGCTGAGATCAAGGCCCGCACGCTCGCTCTGCTCGAGGAAGTCCGCATTCCCGACCCGGCGCTCGCCTTCAAGGCCTATCCGCACGAGCTCTCGGGCGGCCAGCGCCAGCGCGCCATGATCGCGATGGCGCTCGCGCTCGATCCGAAGGTGCTGATCGCCGACGAACCGACGACGGCGCTCGACGTAACCACCCAGGCCCAGATCCTGAAGCTGATCCGCGACCTGCAGCGCCGCAAGGGCACCGCCGTCCTGTTCATCACCCATGATTTCGGCGTGGTCGCCGAGATCGCCGACCGGGTCGCGGTCATGAGCAAGGGCGAGGTCGTCGAAGCCGGCGAAACCGCTTCGGTGCTCGGCAACCCGCAGCACGCCTATACCCGGCAGTTGATCGCCGCGGTGCCGCCGCTGAAGGCGCCGCCGGCACGGACCCTGTCCGCCGAGCCGATCATGACGATCGGCCATGTCTCGAAGACCTATCGCACCGGCGGCTTCCTCGGCCGTGGCCAGCGCGTCACCCATGCGGTCAAGGACGTCTCGCTGGTACTGCCCAGGGGCGCGACGCTCGGCATCGTCGGCGAATCCGGCTCGGGCAAGTCGACCCTGGCGCGCTGCCTCGTGCGATTGATCGATCCCGAAAGCGGCGAGATCCGTTTGAACGGCATCGATCTCGCAAAACTGAGCCGCGAGGAGATGCGCTCGGCGACGCGCGATATCCAGATGGTGTTCCAGGACCCGTTCGCTTCGCTCAATCCGCGCCGCAAAGCTGGCGAGGCGGTGGCGCAGGGGCTGATCGTGCACGGCATGGCGCGGCCGCAGGCGCTGGCCCGGGCGAAGGAGCTTTTCGGGCTGGTCGGTCTCGATCCTGCGGCGACCGAACGCTACCCGCATGAATTCTCGGGTGGCCAGCGCCAGCGCATCGGCCTTGCCCGGGCGCTGGCGCTGGAACCGGCGGTGCTGGTCGCCGACGAGCCGGTCTCGGCGCTCGATGTCTCCGTGCAGGCGCAGGTGCTGAAGCTGCTGGCCGAATTGCGCCAGCGCCTCGGTCTCTCGATCGTCTTCATCACCCATGACCTGCGCGTCGCGGCGCAGGTCTGCGATCTCGTCGCGGTGATGAAGAATGGCGAGGTGGTGGAGGCCGGGCCGATCGGCTCGGTCTTCGGCCAGCCGCAGCACCCCTATACGCAGGCGCTGCTCGCCTCGATTCCGGGTCGCGAATTCGGCGATGGAGCAAGGCTGGCGGAAGCGTTGGTGACCTGACCTGCGCCGCAATCGCGGGCTCGACGGTCGTTCGGAACGCCGTCGGGGCGATCCTTAGCCTCTTCTCCCAAGCGAGCGCGCCAGCGACTTCAGTGTCACCGGCCATGATCCGGATCGGAGCGAAAGGCTCTAGGTGCCGCAGAACGTCGCCAGCACGCGCTCATGCGCAGCCGGTGGCCGGGCATAGTCCTCACGGCCCGGCTGCGCCTCGAACGGTTTGGCGATGACACCCAGAAGTGCCTCGAACGGAGCGAAGTCATTGCGCTCGACGGCAGCCTCGATCACCGCTTCGACCAGATGGTTGCGCGGGATGAACAGCGGGTTGGCGCGCAGCATCGCAGCCTGGCGTGCTTCCGCCGATGCGGGCTCTCGCGACAGGCGCTGGCGCCAGCGGCTTTCCCAGGTATCGAACTCGGCCGGATCGGTGAAGAGGCTGCGACAGGCCTCGGCGCCACCGGCTTGCCCGGCCGCCTCGCTCAGCCGCCGGAAGACCAGGGTGAAATCGGCCTCGCCGCGCTGCATGGTGTCGAGCAGCGCCTTGATGAGCTCGACGTCCTCCGCTTCTTCCGTGGCGAGGCCGAGCTTCCGGCGGAAGCCAGCGACCAGTCTTGCCTGGAACTGCGGGTCAAACCGGCGCAGCGCGTCCTGCGCGATCGACACGGCCTCGTCCTGGTCGCCGGCCAGCAGCGGCAGCAGCGTCTCGGCGAAGCGTGCGAGATTCCAGCTGGCGATCGGAGGCTGGTTGCCGAAGGCATAGCGTCCGTGCTCATCGATCGAGCTGAACACCGTCGCCGGATGATAGGTGTCCATGAAGGCGCAGGGCCCATAGTCGATCGTCTCGCCGGCGATCGACATGTTGTCGGTGTTCATCACGCCATGGATGAAGCCGATCGTCAGCCATTGCGCGATGAGCGCGGCCTGCGCAGCGACCACGGCCTCGAACAGGGCGGGATAGCGGTTATCGCCGGCGCAGGCCGGGTAATGGCGCGCAATCACGTGGTCGGCGAGCAGGCGCAGAGCCTCGACATCGCCGCGCGCCGCGAAGAACTGGAAGGTCCCGATCCGGATATGGCTGGAGGCGACACGGGTCAGAACCGCGCCCGGAAGCAGCGTCTCGCGCCTGACGGATTCGCCGGTCAGGACCGCGGCAAGGGCGCGCGTCGTCGGGACGCCCAGCGCCGCCATCGCTTCGCTGACGATGTATTCGCGCAGCACCGGCCCCAGGGCCGCCCGGCCATCGCCCCGGCGCGAGAATGGGGTCGGGCCGGAGCCCTTGAGCTGAAGATCCTGGCGGCGGCCGTGCCGGTCGACGACCTCGCCAAGCAGGATGGCGCGCCCGTCCCCGAGCTGGGGGCTGAAGCCACCGAACTGGTGGCCGGCATAGGCGGTCGCGATCGAAGCTGCGCCGGCCGGCACTTCATTGCCGGACAGCATCGCCACGCCCTCCGGACCCGCCAGCCAATCAGGGTTCAGTCCCAATTCCAATGCGAGCTCAGTATTCAACCGGACCAGCCGCGGCGCAGCAACAATCGTCGGAGCGACCGCTGCGTAGAAGCGCGGTGGCAGGCGCGCATAGGAGTTGTCGAAAGCGATCGGGCTCATCACACCTAGATATGCGCAGAAAGCAGCACCGCAACACAAGGTTCGAACGGCCTGTCGGCGCTCTCGGCCCGCCAGCGGCGATCGGCGGCCCACGCGGAGAGACCAACGCAGCTGAAGCCTTCTTCTCCGCGCCACAGACGGACAGGGCGCGGGATTTTCTTGGCAGGCTGCTTCATTAGAACGCGGTGCAAGCCGGCTCTGCAGGGCACGGGGCCGAGCCTCACTCCTGGAAGATCTCCTCGCGCTTGCGCTTCAGGGCCGGCAGGGCGACGACGGCCAGGAGGGCGACGGCGATCGCCAGCAGGCTGGCCGAGACGGGGCGGGTGAGGAAGCTCGTGGCGTCACCGCGCGCGAGCGACATCGCCCGGCGCAGGTTCTCCTCCATCATCGGGCCTAGGATGAAGCCGAGCAGCAGCGGCGCCGGCTCACAGCCGAGCTTCATCAGCACGAAACCGAGCAGGCCGAAGGCCGCGGTCAGCACGATGTCGAAGCTCGCGCCGTTCACCGAGTAGATGCCGATTGCCGAAAACATCAGGATCGCCGGGAACATGAAGCGGTAGGGCGCCTTCAGCAGCTTGATCCAGATGCCGACCATCGGCAGGTTGAGCACCACCAGCATCACATTGCCGATCCACATCGAGACGATCAGCCCCCAGAACAGCTCCGGGTTCTTGGTCATCACCTCCGGCCCGGGCTGGATCGAGTGGATCGTCATCGCGCCGATCATCAGGGCCATGACGGCATTGGACGGGATGCCCAGCGTCAGCATCGGGATGAACGAAGTCTGCGAGGCCGCGTTGTTGGCCGCTTCCGGCGAGGCCACGCCCTCGATCGCGCCCTTGCCGAAGCGCTCGGGCGTCGCCGTGATCTTCTTCTCCAGCGAATAGGCGGAGAAGGAAGCGAGCGAGGTGCCGCCGCCCGGCAGGATGCCGAGCAAGGAGCCGAGCACGGTGCCGCGCAGCGAGGCCGGCAGCATGCGACGCCAGTCGTCCCGGCTCGGGAACAGGCTCGGCACCCCGTCGGTGTAGACCTCGCGGCGTTCTGAACGCTGCAGGTTGCCGATGATCTCGGCCATGGCGATCACGCCCATCGCGATGATGATGAAGCCGATGCCGTCGGCGAGCTGCGGCAGGCCGAGCGAGAACCGCGCGACGCCCGAGTTCACGTCATTGCCGACGAGCCCGAGGATCAGGCCGAGCACGATCATCGCGATCGCCTTGAGGACCGAGCCGTTCGCCAGGACGACGGCGCCGATCAGCCCGACCACCATCAGCGCGAAATACTCCCAGGGCCCGAATTTCAGGGCCACCTCGGCGAGAAGAGGCGCGAAGCCGGCGATCACCACCGTGGCGAGGCAGCCGGCGACGAAGGAGCTCACCGCCGCCGCCGTGAGAGCGGGGCCGGCCCGCCCCTGCCGCGCCATCTGATAGCCGTCGAGCATGGTGACGACCGAGGAGGACTCGCCGGGCAGGTTGACCAGGATCGCCGTGGTCGAGCCGCCATACTGGGCGCCGTAGTAGATGCCGGACAGCATGATCAGCGCCGTGACCGGATCGAGGGCGTAGGTCACGGGCAGCAGCAGGGCGATGGTCGCGATCGGACCGATCCCGGGCAGCACGCCGATCAGCGTTCCCAGCACGGTACCGAGCAGGCAATAGGCGAGGCTCTGAAATGTGAAGGCCGCCTGGAAGCCGACGGCGAGATTGCTGAGCAGGTCCATTGTCTCACTCGCTGCTAGAGGCTGAGGACCGCAGGCCAGAGCGGGATCTGCACATTGAGCCCGACGATGAAGACGAGCGCCGCCATCACGGTCAGGGCGAGCGAGAGGAGGATCGCCTCCCGCCAGCGGAACTCGCGCCCGGCATAGCTGGTGATGCAGACGAACAGGATGTTGGCCAGCACGAAGCCAAACGTGTCGAGGACCAATCCGAAGAAGGCGAGGCCGCCGAGCACGAACACCAGCGGCCGGATGCCGCCCCACTCGATCGGTACGATGGCGCCGCGACGCCAGGCCTGGACGATCAACGCCGCTCCGAGGCCGGCGAGGAGCAGGCCGAGCAGCAGCGGAAAGTAGCCCGGGCCCATCCGGCGCACGGTTCCGAGCGCATAGCCGAGCGCCGAGGCGCTGGTGACTACGCCGATCAGCAGGAAGAGGCCACCTGCCAGCGCATCCTGGTTCTTTGTCATCCCTGGCGTTTCCTGCCGATTTTCTTGTTTGCGCGGCCGGTCAGCCGGCCCGCCGCTCCCGTCTTGCCGCACGCCGGCAGCCGGCATGCACCCAGCATCGCGGAAGGGGCTTTACCTCTCTAGCGCAACTGATATAGGTTGTCCAACAACCAACATCGTACACGATCAACCGAGGCAGATCGATGACCGGCACGACCGCCCGCCCGCTCGAACGCTTCACCGTCCTCGACATGACCCATGTCCGCTCGGGTCCGGCCGCCGTGCGCCAGCTCGCCGACTGGGGCGCGCGCGTCATCCGGATCGAAATGCCGGCCTCGATCAATGATGACCGCCCCGGCGGGCCGGCGCAGGTCGCCGACTATCAGAACACCCATCGCAGCAAGCGCAGTCTGACGCTGAATCTGAAGGACCCGCGCGGGCTCGACGCCTTCATGCAGCTGGTGCGGCAGGCCGATGTGGTGGTCGAGAACTACCGGCCGGACGTGAAGTACCGGCTCGGCATCGATTATAAGCGGCTCGCCGCAGTGAACCCGCGCATCGTCTACGCCAGCATCTCCGGTTTCGGGCAGGACGGCCCCTATGCGATGCGCCCCGGCCTCGACCAGATCGCCCAGGGCCTCAGCGGCCTGATGCAGGTCACCGGCGAGAAGGGGCGCGGCCCGATGCGCGCCGGCATCCCGATCGCCGATCTCAGCGCCGGGCTGTTCTGCGCCAACGGCATCCTGACGGCGCTGCTCGAGCGCGAGGCCTCGGGGTGCGGCCAATGGGTGCAGACGTCGCTGCTCCAGGCCCAGATCTACATGATGGACTTCCAGGCGATGCGCTGGCTGATGAACGGCGAGGTGCCGGGCCAGAGCGGTAATGACCATCCGACCAGCAGCCCGACCGGCGTGTTCGAAACCCGCGACGGCTATATGAACATCGCCGCCATGGGCAACGCGCTGTTTGCGCGGCTTTGCGAGGCGATCGGCGCGCCCGAGCTGATCGGCGATCCGCGCTTCGGCACGGTGCCGGAGCGGGCGACGAACCGCCCGGCCCTCAATGCCGCGATCAATGCTCGCACCTGCACCCGCGACACGCGGGACTGGATCGCCGTGCTGAACGAAGCCGGCGTGCCCTGCGGGCCGATCCTGACCCTCGACCAGACCTTCGCCGATCCGCAGGTCCAGCATCTCGGCGCGGTCTGGGACGTGGAGCATCCCCAGTTCGGCGCCATTTCCGTGCTCGGCCAGCCCTACAAGCTGAGCCGGACGGCGCCGGTGCCGCCGACCCCTGCGCCGGCGCGTGGTCAGCACAGCCGCGAGGTGCTGAGCGAGTTCGGGTTTTCCACCGCCGAGATCGCCGAATTGGCTGATGCCGCTATCATCTGACGATCGCGACCGCCCGAAAGGCTACGCCATGGCCAAGACGCCGCAGAAAACCGACCTTCCGACCGGCTCCGGCCCCGTCGTCCATCCCGGCCTGTTCCAGTCGATCGGTCGCTCGAAGACCTTGTCGGACGAGATCGCCTTCACGCTGCGCGAGAAGATCCGCTCGGGCGAGTTGCCGCCCGGCGCGCAATTGCCGACCGAGATGGTCCTGGCAGAGGCGTTCGGCGTCAGCCGCAACGTCATCCGCGAAGCGATCGCCCGCCTGAAGCTCGCCGGCTTCATCGAGACGACCCAGGGTGTCGGCAGCTTCGTCACGCAGGACGCCTCGCAGCTCGTCTTCACCATCGAGGAGAGCGATCTGCTCAATCCCGCCCAGCTGCGACAGGTCTTCGCACTGCGCATCGAGATCGAGACCGCCGCGGCAGGCCTTGCGGCGGCGAACCGCACGCAGGCCGACCTCGCGACGCTCCGTTCGGCGCTGGACGAGGCCAACCGCCGCGCCGCCGATCTCGACGCCGGCACCACTGCGGCCATCGACTTCCACAGCGCCATCGGCAAGGCGACCAACAACCCCTATTTCGTCGACCTGATGCGCTATCTGCAGGGGCGCCTGCACGGCTCCATCCGCACGACGCGGCGCTCGGTGGTCACCTCGCCGGCGCTGCTCGAGACGATCGAGGACGAGCATCGCGCCATCTTCGAGGCGATCGCCGGCGGCGATGCCGAGGCGGCCCGCGCGGCGATGCGGGAGCATCTCAACGGCGTGATGCGGCGCCAGGGTCTCGCCGTCCAGGGCGAAGCGGCCACCGGGCCAGACAGGAGCTGAGCTTGACCACCGAACCGACATCGCGCCTGCTCGAAGGCGTCATCACCGACAAGATCGTCGCTGAGAAGCGGGGAAGCGTCGGCTGGCTGACCTTCAGTCAGCCGCAGAAGCGCAATGCGGTCTCGGTCGACATGTGGGAGGCGGTCCCGGTCGTCCTCGACGCTTTCGAGAGCGACCCCGAGATCCGGGTCATCGTCCTGAAGGGCGCTGGCGACCAGGCCTTCGTCAGCGGCGCTGACATCTCTCAATTCGACCAGCACCGGGCCGAGCGCGGCGGGGTGAACTACTATGAGGAGATCGCCGAGGGCGCGCAGATGCGCATCCACGCCTGCGACAAGCCGACGATCGCGATGATCCGCGGCTATTGCCTCGGCGGCGGCGTCAATATCGCGCTCTGCTGCGATCTGCGCATCGCCGGCGCCAGCGGTCGCTTCGGCATCCCCGCGGCGCGCGTCGGGCTCGGCTATCGGCTGAGCGCGATGGCCAATCTCGTCGACACCGTTGGTCAGGCCAAGGCCCGCGAGCTGTTCTTCACTGCACGCCAGATCCCGGCGAACGCGGCGCTGGCGGCCAATCTCGTGCACGCCGTGGTGCCCGATGCCGAGCTGGACGCACTGGTCGACGATTACTGCGCGACCATCGCCGCCAACGCCCCGCTCACCATCGCGGCCGGCAAGCGGATGATGCGCGAATTGCTGAAGCCGGGCCCTGGCGTCGATGTCGCCGCCTGCAAGAGCTGGCTGCGCGCCTGCTTTGACAGCGAGGATTACATCGAGGGCCGCCGCGCCTTCATGGAGAAGCGCCGACCGGCCTTCCACGGCCGGTAGCGACGACAAGAACACCAGAGAGGAAACGCCATGATCACCAAACGCCGCCTCCTGGCCGGCGCGGCTTCGCTCGCGCTCGCCGCCATCACCCACCACCCCGCCCGGGCCGACAGCTTCCCGTCGAAGCCGATCAAGCTGATGGTTGGCTATACGCCGGGCGGGACGACCGACATCCTGGCCCGCGCCGTCGCGCACAGGCTGTCGGAGAAGCTCGGGCAGCCGGTCGTCGTCGACAACCGGCCCGGCGCCGCCGGCGGCATCGCCTCGGAGCTCACGGCGCGCGCGGCGCCTGATGGCTACACCTTGCTGATGGCGACGGCGAGCAGCCACGGCATCAACCCGGCCGTCTACAGCAAGCTGACCTATGACCCGGTCGCCGACTTCCAGCCGGTCGCCTTCATCGCCTCGGTCCCGCTCGTGCTCGCCGCCACCCCGGCCATCGGCGTGGCCGATACCAAGGCGCTGATCGCGTTGATCAAGAGCAAGCCCGGCGCCATGGACTATGCTTCGAGCGGCAATGGTTCGCCCGGGCATCTCGCCGGCGAGGTGTTCCGGCACATGGCCGGGCTGACGGTGCAGCACATCCCCTATCGCGGCGGCGCGCCGTCCCTTACCGGCGTCATCGCGGGCGAGACCCAGTACACCTTCGGGACGCTGCCGGCGACGCTGCCGCATGTGAGATCGGGCAAGCTCACCGCCCTGGCGGTGACCACCGGCAAGCGCTCCTCCGTGCTGCCGCAAGTACCGACAGTCGCCGAGGTGCTGCCCGGCTACGAGGTCAACACCTGGAACGGCATCCTCGCACCGAAGGGCGCGCCGGCGGCGGTGGTCACGCGGCTCAACGAGGCCGTCGCCGAGGTCATGAAGCTTGACGAGACCAAGGCTACCTTCGCCCGCGAGGGCGCCGAGCCTGAGGCGATGACCCCCGCGGAATTCGGCACCTATATCGCGAGCGGCCTCGCCCGCTGGGCCAAGCTAGTCAAGGAAACCGGGACGAAGGTCGACTGAAGGCCCAGTCGCTGTCGATCGGAGCCGCTGCGATCGGACAGATCCGACGGCTCCACCATGCCCAGGCGCAACTATCCTGGAGAGCGTTTTGTCCTCGTCCTCCCTTGCCGAACTCGAAGCCATCGTCGGCAGCGAGCATGTTCTGACCTCGGCCGAAGCGGTCGCGCCCTATTGCGAGGATTGGCGCGGTCGGCGCCAGGGCATCGCGCGCGCCGTGGTGCGTCCCGCCAGCACGGAAGAGGTCGCTCGGATCGTGGACTGGAGCCGGCGCCAGCGCGTGCCGCTCGTCCCGCAAGGCGGCAATACCGGACTGGTCTTCGGCGGCATTCCGGATGAGAGCGGACAGGCCGTCGTCGTGCAGCTCGGCCGCATGAACCGCGTGCGCCAGTTCGACACCGCCGACGCCGTCGCCATCGTCGAAGCCGGCGTCATCCTGCAGACCCTGCAGCAACGGGCGGCGGAGGCGGGCCTGTTCTTCCCCGTCAGCCTCGCCGCCGAGGGCAGCTGCCAGATCGGCGGCACGATCGCCACCAATGCCGGCGGTACCGCCGTGCTGCGCTATGGCAATATGCGCGACCAGGTGCTCAGCCTGGAGGTCGTCCTGCCGGACGGACGAATCTGGGACGGGCTGCGCACGCTGCGCAAGGACAACACCGGCTACGACCTCAAGCATCTCTTCATCGGTTCGGAGGGTACGCTCGGCATCGTCACCGCCGCCGCACTCAAGCTGCATGCGGCGCCGCGCTCGCGCGCCACGGCGCTGGCGAGCGCAGCCGATTTCGCTGCTGCGGTGCGTCTCTTCCAGCTCGCCCGCGAGCATGCGGCCGATCTCCTGTCCGGCTGCGAGTGCTTCACCGAGGCCTGCCGCGCGCTCGTGGAAGCACATGCTCCCCATGTCGCCCAGCCGGCCCTGCGCGGCGGCGTCTACGTCCTGCTGCAGCTCGACGCGGCCTCCACCGAGATTCCGCTCGACGCGATTCTCGAAGGCATCCTCGCCGCAGGCTTCGAGCGGGACATCGTCGAGGACGGCGTCATCGCCCAGTCCCTGGCGCAGGCGGAGCAGCTCTGGGCCCTGCGCGAGAACATCACCGAGGCGCAAAAGCGAGCGGGCCCGAGCTTCAGCCACGACGTCTCGACGCCGATCAGCGCGATCCCGGACTTCGTCGAGCGCAGTCTTGCGGCCCTGCAGGCGCTCGATGCCGGCCTGAGACCGGTGGTATTCGGCCATATCGGCGACGGAAACCTGCATTTCAACATCCTGGCGCCGGCCGGGCTCGCTCCGGATCTGCAGGTGACCCTGCAAAAGCAGGTCGAGACCGCGCTCTACGATCTGGTCGACGCCTGCAAGGGCAGCATCAGCGCCGAGCACGGCCTCGGCGAGCTGAAGCGCGACCTGATCGAACGCTACAGGCCGGCCATCACCTCGGAGCTGATGCGCACCGTCAAGCAGCAATTCGACCCGTCGAACCTGATGAACCCGGGCAAGGCGGTCCGCATCTGAGGTGGGCCCACGCAGCAGAGCTGCCGACACCGAGGCGGCGGCCCGTGGATTGCGCGGAGCCGACCACCGCATGCCGACCACGCCAGCCACACGAGCTAGCTGCAGGCCTGACGTACGCTGCCTACACATCTAGGCCTCAAGGAATGCCGCAACGGAATTCAGGTCATCGCCCGATTGCCCAGCATCTCTTCGGTCAGCTATTTTCTCCTACAATACAACCTGAATCTGCGTCTATCTCGGATTCTCTGACCCCGATTTCAAGAATTTAAGACCTCGTCTGATAGTTATTTTCTACAACTTTACGTCATTTCTAATGCAACCGTAGGTCTATAGAAGAGCCATATTCAAAATTAAAAGCCCGAGTAACGCTTGGTTAACTAATTTGAACTTTCTTGATGGGGACACCTGAACTTTGGTCCCTGAGATGAAGCACAGAAATTCCTTTCAAATGGAAGCTTTATCGCCACTGAGCCCCCGCCTACGGAAGTTGGCAGGGCGCGCACCTGCCGTGCTGGCATCCTCACATCAGCCCGCGTCGGCTCATTTAGAAAGGTGTTCGACCTCGACGATTCGACTGCGCTTGAGATCAATCGCCGAGGAGCCGTAGTTCCTTAAATTGATTGTCTTGGGCGCTTCCGCAAGAAATATGGCAAAACTTCATGTCATTAAATAAAAACTTTGAGCTGGAAAAAGCTCAATACACCGCCCTCTCGCGAGCGATACCGCTATTATATGTAATTCTTTTATCGAATGGATTTGTCCTTTCCGCGATGTTTGTCGGAAAAGCCCCGAGTTCAGTGAGTATTTATGCTCCCCTGATGCTTGGCGCTGTTTGCGTTCTCCGTTTTGCCATGTGGTGGCGCAGGAAACGGTCTCCTCTGGCCGACGATCGCATCGTCGAGGAGTTACAGCGGACCAACATCGTCGCCGCACTCCTCGGTGTAGCGTTCTGCGCCTGGTGCTTTGCCCTATTCTTCTATGGCGACACCTACGAAAGGGCTCATATCGCCTTCTCCCTGGCGATCTCCACGCTAGGCTCGATGCTATGCCTCATTCATCTGCGTTCAGCCGCCTTCATCAACACGGGCATAGGCGGCGCGGTTTCGATCGCGTTCTTTGCGGCAACTGGAAACTCTGCCTTGGCCGTGACAGGGATCAACCTGCTCGTGGTGACGGTCGCCCTTTCGGTCGTCACCCTGTTGCAGAGCCGCGACTTTGCTCGCCTGATCAACGCACAGACTGAAGCGCGGCGCCGAGAACGGGAGCAGAGCCGCCTTCTGCACATGATCGACGACATGCGGTCGCCGTGATGACCGTCGAGCCCGGGACGCTGAAGGTCAATTACGCCAATGAGACCTCCAAAGCCCTCATCCGGACGATCGAGCATCTGTTGCCGATCAAGGCTCACGAGCTGATCGGCACGTCGATCGACGTGTTCCACAAGCAGCCACAGCATCAGCGGCGGATTCTGGCCGATCCCGGGAACCTGCCCTACGCCGCCCGCATCCAGCTCGGACCGGAAGTGCTCGACCTGAAGGTATCCGCCGTCATGGATACTCGTGGCAGCTATATCGGGCCGATGCTGACCTGGGCTCTCGTCACGAAGGAGGTCGAGGCCGAAAATCGCATCCGCCAACTCGCTCACTACGACATGCTGACGGGGCTGCCGAACCGCGTCACCTTCCACGGCGAACTGAGCAAGAGCCTTGCCTCGCCTGGCAGTCCAATCGCGCTTCTGCTCGTCGATCTCGACGGCTTCAAGCTCGTCAATGACACATGCGGTCATCAGGTCGGCGACATTCTGCTGGGCCAGGTTGCGGTTCGCCTACGCATCCTGTGCGCGGATTCCGCCATGATGCTCGGGCGGATTGGCGGCGACGAGTTCGCGATTCTCATGCAGGACGGCTCACCCGGTGCGGCCACTGCATTTGCCGAACGGATGATCGGAGCCTTGAGCGCTCCTTACGATCTCACCTGCGGTCGAGGCATCGAGCTCGGCGCCTCTGTCGGGATCGCGCTGGCTCTGGAGCATGGTGTCGACATGGATCTTCTGCTGAGGAGAGCCGATATGGCGCTCTACGCGGCCAAGGCCGCCGGCAGGGGGCGAGCTCTCGTGTTTTCTCCCGAGATGGAGGTGCGGGCCCAGGAGCGTGCGCAACTCGAACTCGGGCTACGCACCGCGCTCGACCTTGGGGAGGGCCTCTTCGTCTTCTACCAGCCGATCGTCGATCTCGGTACGGGCTACGTCTCGGCTCGAGAGGCGCTCTTGCGCTGGCATCACCCCCAGAAGGGCTGGGTGCCGCCCTCCCAGTTCATTCCGGTCGCTGAACAAAGCGGTCTGATCGACTGGCTCGGCGCATTCGTGCTGTGCACGGCGTGCTGCGAGGCGGCGCAATGGCAGGACGGTGCCCGTGTCGCCGTCAACGTCTCCGCCAATCAGCTCGGCAAGGGCATGCTGGCTCCAAGCATACTGTCAGCCCTGGTCAAGTCTGGCCTGTCCCCTGATCGGTTGGAGATCGAGGTGACGGAAACTGCGTTGTTCGGCTCCGAGCAAGCCTGCATCGATGACCTGCGACGGCTGCGCGACATGGGGGTGCGTGTGGCCCTCGATGACTTCGGGACCGGCTACTCCTCCTTGTCGCATCTGCAGTTGTTTCCCTTCGACAAGATCAAGATCGACAGGTCGTTCGTGGCGAACGTCACGGCGCGATCGGAAAGCGGGGCCGTGATCAGGGCCGTTGCGGATATCGGCCGACGGCTCGGCGTAACAACCGTGGCCGAGGGAGTCGAAACGCAGGAGCAGCTCGACCGGGTCCGCGAGGAGGGGTGCCAGGAGGTTCAGGGTTATCTCTTCGGTGGAGCGGTTCCGCATGGGGCAGACGTCCCTGCCGTCGCCGGATTGAAAAATCGCTCGAATGTAATAATCGCAATTACTAGCTGATGTATAGCGCTGCACTGAAATATCTCGTTCTAAATATTAAAATTCATAAATTTACATAGATAAACTGAGTACCAGCAATATTTTTGTTAAATTATAAAATTCTTATCGAACTAAATACATCAAGATGAGGATTTACGATGACAGTTGTGAAATTCAGAAAAGTTAACACTCACAATCGAGAATGTGATGTCACTCATATATCCGCATCAGCCGCTCGGCTTCGTAATGAAATTACCCTCATCACGTCACTGATAACGAATTCGAATCTTGGAGACAAAGATAAGCTTCTGATCATCTCCGATCTGATGCGAGTTTCCGGGTTGGTTCTCGGAATCCAGGCGAGGCACGCATTGGCTCTGGCCGAAAAGCGCATCCGGCAAGATCTGGCACCGAACATCTGTGCCGAGAGCGATCACGAGCAACACCCCGTTTCTCATTCCGACGGCACGATTGAAGGATCTGAGCATGGCAATTGAGTTGTTGAGGGGCCGCCGTTCTCACGCGGACGGCGAAGCGGCGGCGATCCGCCGTACCCAGGCGGTGATCGAGTTCGACACGAACGGTCATATTCTCGATGCGAACGACAACTTCCTGCGTGCCGTCGGCTATGACCGCAGCGAAGTCGTCGGCAAACATCACCGCATGTTTGTCGAGCCGAGCATGGCCGCCTCCAGCGAGTATGCCCGCTTCTGGGAGAAGCTGAGCTCAGGTGAGGCCATCGAGGCGCAATTCCTGCGCCTGGGCAAGGGTAGGCGCCAGATTTGGCTGCAGGCGATCTATACCCCGATCCTCGGACGCTCAGGCAAGCCCGAGAAGTTCATCAAGTTCGCAACCGACATCACCGCTCAGAAGAGCCTGATCGCCGATTTCGAGGGTCAGGTTGCGGCGATCCGCAAATCGCAGGCTGTGATCGAGTTCGATCTCACCGGGACCGTGCTCGATGCCAACGAGAACTTCCTCGCGACGGTCGGCTATTCGCTGGGCGAGATCAAAGGCAGGCACCATTCCCTGTTCGTCGATCCAGCCGAGCGAAGCAGCAGCGATTACGCTCTCTTCTGGCAGAAGCTCGGTCGCGGCGAGTATGACGACGGCCGGTATCTGCGCTTCGGCAAGGATGGGCGACAGATCTGGATCCAGGCGAGCTACAACCCGATCTTCGACGCGCTCGGCAAGCCTTACAAGGTCGTGAAATATGCGACCGACATCACCGCCAGTGTCGCTGCGCAGGAGACGTTGCGAAAGGCAGTGGACGATATCCGATTGGCCATCGAGGCCGCCAAGGGCAAGGATCTGACGCTCCGGATTCCCGTTTCGGGCAGGACCGGCGAGATCGGGGATCTTTGCACAGGCGTCAATGAGCTTCTGGGATCGGTCACCGGCATCGTTCGGACCGTGTCGGAGATCTCCGGGCGCATTTCAGAGGGCTCGATCCGGATCAGTCGCGACAGCCGCGACCTGGCACAACGCACCGAGGAGCAGGCGAGCAGCCTCGAGGAGACGGCTGCCACAGCGGAAGAGCTTTCGGCCTCGGTCAAGCAAAGCGCCGAGCGTGCTCGCGAAGCGACCGGCCTCGGCAGCCATGCCCGCGAAGCAGCCCAACGGGGGGGAGCTATTGTCGGCGAGGCCGTGGCGGCAATGGAGCGCATCGAAAAGGCCTCCGGCGACATCGCGGAGATTGTCACGGTGATCGATTCGATCGCCTTCCAGACCAATCTGCTCGCTCTCAATGCGGCCGTTGAAGCGGCCAGGGCAGGAGATGCCGGCAAGGGGTTCGCCGTGGTCGCCTCCGAAGTCCGGGCACTGGCGCAGCGATCGAGTGCTTCCGCCAACGACATCAAGAAGCTCATCTCGAACTCGACAACGGAGGTCAGCAACGGCGTCAGATTGGTCAAGGACACCGGGGTTGCCCTTGCCGACATCGTCGATTCCTCGAACCGTGTCGCCGAGGCGCTGGCCGATATCTCGAGCGCCGCTCGGGAGCAGGCGCATGGCATCGAAGAGGTGGCGAAGGTGGTCGCCTACCTCGACGACATCACCCAGCGGAACTCCTCGATGGTCGAGGAAAGTGCCGGCGTGTCCAACGAATTGGAACAGGCGACCGCGACTCTCCAGAAGGTCGTCTCGGCCTATCGGACGGGTGAGTCACCGGCTGCCGATCTTTCGGCCCGCATCGAGCAAGAGCTTGGGGCCATGGCCCCCCATCTTGCGCAGCCACCGCGCCCGGCGGCGGCGCCTGTGCCTCAGCGCCGCATGCGCGCCAATGGCAGCTCGACCAGCGGCTGGGAAGAGTTCTGAACTTGCTCGAACGCAGCGTGGAGCCCCTGTCCGGCCTTCACTACGACCACCAGGTTGCTTCGCCCTACATTCATCCGCAGCAGAGTTCGCATGATGAGGTCAATCGACGTTGATGGCGTTGGGAGCTGGCATGTCCGCCAGCTCCTGCGCTACGATGCCTGGGTCAATCGCCTGCTGCATCTCCCCTTGCTTGATACCGAGGCAGCCGCGGCCCTGCGTGGGGCTCAGGCTACCCGCTATCTCCAGATCCTTCCGCCGATCCTCGTCTCGGCGATGCTATCCGCAATCACGATCGCTCTCGTTGCGATCTACTATGGCTGGCGGGTTTTCCCGATTGCCTGGGCTGCGTGCGTCGTCATGACCTGCAGCGTTGGGATATCGCGGATCAGGCGTGTCCAGCAGCGGTGCCGAAGCGGCGCGCCATCGCCGCGCTTCGTCGCCCGGATCATCCTCGATTCCTTCATCGTGGCGGTGCCATGGACTGTCCTGCCGATGATCATCCATCCCCGCGCCGCGCCGGAGATGGAAGTGGTGATTTCGACGATGCTGGCAGGGCTGGCCTGCGCCGGGGTATTCACCATGTCGATCATTCCGTCGGCTGGTTTGCTGTTCCTTGGCATGCTGACGGTCGGACGGGTCGTCCAGCTCGGCTTCACGCCGCTCGACCACGCGATTTCCAATCTCCTGCAGCAGGTGATGTACAGCCTGCTTCTGGGGCTGGCCTTGCGTACGATGGCCCAGCTGTTCATCGAACACGTCCAGTCTTCCATCCTGGTCACATCTCTGGGCGAGGAAGCCGAGCAGCGCGCGCGTGACGAGGAGCGACAGCGCCTGCAGGTCCAGCACCTGGCCGGTGCCTTCAGAGGCGCAGTCGGAACGACCCTGCAGCAGATTTCGGTAGCCGTCGATCGAATGAGCGGAGCAGCCGAAGAGCTGGAGACGATTTCGACGACATCGCAGCGAGGATTGGAAAATCTGCTGGCCACCATCACTGACACGAAGGGCAATATGAGCCTGGTCGAGGCGGAGTCTCTCGAACTTTCGCGAAGCATCACCATGATCCAGGATGCAGCGCAGAACACGACCGAGCTGGTTCGGGCGGGCGCCGTCGAGGTCGCCTCCTCCATCGCCGCGAAAGAACAGCTGAGCGGAGCCGTGCACGATATCGAAAAGATCGCCGAGCTCATCGGCGACATCGCCAGGCAAACCAACCTGCTTGCCCTCAATGCCACGATCGAGGCCGCCCGAGCCGGAGATCAGGGCAAGGGGTTTGCCATGGTCGCTCGCGAGGTAAAGCTCCTCGCCGCCCGCACGAGGGCCGCGACCGATGAGATTTCCCGCAGGGTCGAGGTCGTCCTGCTTGCCGCCGAGGCCTCTCTCTCCGCTAGCCGCAACATCGGCAATACGGCGGAAGCCATCGTCACCGCCAGCAGCGGCATCATGGCTGCAGCGAACCTGCAGGCGGAGGGCGTGACATCGATCGTCACAGCAATAGCCCGCGCCGCAGCGGCGGCCGAGCACGCTGCACGGACCATCGGCGGGGTCGCCGCCCAGACCCAGCAGACAATGCACCAGGGTTGCGATGTCTCGGAGGCGGCCGTCAGCGTCGATCGCTCCGCCCGCGATCTGGCGAGAATGGTGGAAGGGTTTTCCGCCGAGGTCACGGCGGCTTGATCACAGCAAGGACCTTGACTGCAGACGGCGAGAGATCGTCGATGAAAACGATCCAGCCCATCGTCCCGCCACCAATCGATGTTGACGCTGGCCCCGCTGCTTGGCGAGCACCATCACAGAGCGCCCCGGTCTGAATGACGCCCCTTCACATAGTATTTTCCCTAGGTCATTCTCAGGCATTGACCGGATTATGGGCCGTCTGGCGGCCTGCTACGCCGAGAAGCGTGTCACGACTCGTGCCGCGACGTTAGGTGATACAAGTTTATGGTGGTTGCGCTACGCCGTTCCGCACCGGCGCTTCTTCTAGTCGCCGGCATCCTGACCTTGCTGGGGTTCGAATGGTGGCGTAGCTATCGGTCGGCACAGGAGGATGCCGAGCGCAACATCGAAAATCTCGTGCGAGTGCTGTCCGAGCAGACCGAGCGCACAATCCAGGCAATCGATGCGAATCTTCAAGGCATGGCGACAGAGCTGGCAAGCACGCCCGGCCTGGTCGATAACGATCCTCGCTTTCTTACCGACCTGCGCAGGCGTCTGAGGTCCTTGCCCTATGCGCGCGCGCTCTACGTGGTTGGCGCCGACGGATTCATCTCGCAGGACACCGACTATCCTGCCACCCCGCGCGTCAGCCTCGCGGATCGTCCCTATTTCCTCGCCCATAAGAACAACCCTTCGCTTGGGCTGCACATCAATGTGCCTTTGAAGAGCCGGTCGGTCGGTGTGTGGTTCGTCGCTCTTTCACGACGGATCAATCATCCCGACGGCAGCTTTGCCGGTATCGTGGTCGCGGCGATGGAGCCACTCTATTTCGAGCAATTCTATCGACAGCTCTGGGTCGGCAACGGCACGATCGCGCTTCTTCTCGATGACGGCACATTACTCGCCCGCTCGCCCCACTCCGAAGCCGTCATCGGCGCGTCGTTCGCCCATGCGAAGCCGTTCGACAGGTCGTTGGACCGCGGTCGTCAAGACGCGCTCTGGGACAGGAGCCCGATCGACAATATCGAGCGGCTCTGTGGCTACCGGGCACTCGAGAGCGTTCCGCTCGTCATGCTGGTCACGATGAACGCGGCTGAGGTCATGCGCCCCTGGCGCTCTCATATGACTGTCACAGGGGTCGGAGCGGCGATCCTGCTGGCGATGCTCGCCGGAATCGACATCCTGACTCGGCGTCACCAGCTGCGGGAAGAACGAGCCCGGGTGCGGCTGGCGGAAGCCGAAAGACTTGAATCGATCGGCCGATTTGCGGCCGGGGTGGCGCACGATGTCGGAAATCTGCTCCGGATCGTGAGATCGGCGGTCATGCTGCTACGCCCGCAGGCCGCGGATGAAGCGAAGGCAGGCAGTTTGCTGGATCAGATCGAAGCCACGCTGACCGTGGGCGGCGAGTTGGTCACTCAGTTGCTTTGCTACGCTCGGACCGGAGACCGAACGCCTGAAATCAACGACCTCAACAGCCTGGTATTCGAGGTTCTGCCGATGCTGCGCCGTGCGGTGGGGCCAAGGGTGGAGCTGCACGCATCGCTCGCTCCCTTCACCGTAGCATGTAGGGTCGATCGGGCGCAGTTTCATGCGGTCCTGCTCAATCTGGTCCTGAATGCCCGCGACGCGATGCCGGAGGGGGGCGCGATATCCCTCGCCATCCGGCTCGTGGATCGCGACGAAAACGGGACATGGCACTGGGGCGAGATCAGCGTCTCCGACGAGGGGGCCGGCATGCCCGAGGAGGTACTGAAGCAGGCACTGGACCCGTTCTTCACCACCAAGGAGCCTGGACACGGCAGCGGCCTTGGGCTCAGCCAGGTCCAGATGTTCATCGGTCACAGCCAGGGCAAGTTGGAGATATTCAGCGAGGAAGGCCGGGGCACAACGATCCAGCTTCGGCTGCCGCTCGTTGGCGACAGGGTGGGCAAGGAGGCGACGTCGACCTGAGCATCGCTCTCGGCAGCTGTGAATTGCTGCCGTCAGGCAGCTTGATCCCGTCAATCCACAAAGCGAAATTGCTACTAAGGTCTACAAAGCGAAATTACTACCAAGGTAGGTCGACCCCCTGGGCAGCATGAACAGACAAGGGCTGAAGATACTGATCGCCGACGATCATTCCATTGTCCGGGCCGGTGTAAAGGTTGTGCTCGAAACGCAAGGGGAATGGCGTATTTGCGCTGAGGCTGCGGACGGTTTGGAGGCAGTGCGCCTCGCGCTCGAACACAAGCCCGACATCGTCGTGATCGACTATTCACTACCGGCTCTGAACGGCATGGAAGCCGCGCGACAGATCCGCAAGGCTTTGCCGAATGCGCAAGTACTCATCTACACGATGCATGACGACGATATGTTGATCCACGAGGCGCTGAAAGCAGGCGCGCGCGGCTACATTCTCAAATCTGAAGAGGACGCCGAACTCATTGCCGGTGTCCAGGCGCTGGCCAAGGGAAAAACGCATTTCTCGCAGCGGGTGGCGGAATCCCTGCTCGGCCAGCTGCTCAACGGCGAGAAGGCCGTGCCCTTGCAGACGCTGACCGCTCGGGAGCGGGAAGTCGTACAACTCGTTGCAGAAGGGCAGTCGAACAAGTCCATCGCCAAGCGCTGGGGTCTCAGCATCAAGACCGTCGACACACACCGCACGTCCGCGATGAAAAAGCTCAACCTTCGCACCGCGGTCGACCTTGCCCGCTATGCGATACGAAACAAGCTGATCGAGCCATAGCTCAGCGATTGCTCCGGATATCTGCCTCCAGCGCAAACAAGCGAGGACTAGCTACGCAGGACGATCTTGGCCGCCGCGGCCCGGCCGCTGTCGATATCGGCGAAGGCCGAGGCGCCCGCGGCGAGCGGCCGCTCCTCGAACCAGCCGAGCGGGCCCAGCCTCTGCGAGGACAACGCTTCGACCGCAGCCGCGAAATCCTGCGGCGTGTAGCAATAGACGCCGGCGAGCGTGATCTCCTGCAGCGTGACCTTGCGGATGTCGAGACCGTCCTGGCCCGGCAGGAGGCCGACATGGACGATGACCCCGCCTGGCCGCACCATGCGGCAGGCCGCGGCGCGCGTCGCGCTGGCCCCGACGGCATCGATCACCAGATCGATGCTGCTGTCCGGAGGCTCGGTCTCCCCCGGATCATAGGTGACGAAATCTTCCTGCAGCTTCAGGGTCTCGCGCCGCAGCGGGTTGGTCTCGCCCACCACGAGATTCCCTGTGCCGAAAAGCCGGGCGACGAGCGCCGCCGCGAGGCCGATCGCGCCACCACCCAATATGGCGACCCTGCAGGCGGCGAGCGGCTGGTGGAGGCGCTCCATCCCGATCCGCACGGCATGCCAGGAGACGGCTACGGGCTCGGCGAGCGCCGCATGTTCGATCGGCATCGTCTCGGGGACCGCGACGAGATTGCGCGTGGGGATGCGGACGAATTCGGCGAAGGCGCCCGGGCGCGGTGGCATCGAGATGATCTGCCGCGTCGGTGACAGATGCCAGCGCCCCTCGATCGCATAGGGACAGGTCGGGTCGACGACCAGCGGATTGATCGTCACCCGCTCGCCCGATCGGGGACCGCCGGCAATGCGTCCAGCCGCCTCGTGGCCGAGGATCAGTGGTGGCGGACGGCGGGAATCGAAGCCGTGATAGGCGTGCATGTCCGAGCCGCAGATCCCGACGGCCTCGACTCGGACCAGGACCTCGTCGGCCTGCGGAACCGGATCCGGTTCGTCGCGGAAGACGAGCTCGTTGGTGCCGGTATAGACGAGAGCCTTCATCTGGCCCGCCTCCTCATTTCGCGGTGAAGCCGCCATCGACGGCGAACGTCTGGCCAGTGACATAGGTGGAGGCCGGCGCGGCAAGGAAGACCGTCGCGCCCGCGAGGTCGTCGAGCTCGCCATTGCGGCCGATCGCGGTCTGTGCCGCATTGCGGGCCGAGCGTTCCGCGTCCTCGAAGACGGCCTGCGTCAGCGGCGTCGGGAAGAAACCCGGCGCGATCGCGTTGCAGGTCACGCCACGGCTTGACCATTCCTGTGCGATTGCCCGCGTCAATTGCACGACGCCGCCCTTGGCGGCGCCATAGGGCGCGCTGTCGGGAAAGGCCCGATAGCTTTGCAGCGAGGCGATGTTGATGATCCGGCCATGCCCACGCCGCGCCATGGCTGGCGCAAAGGCCTGGGTCAACAGGAAGGGCGCGCGCAGATGCAGCGCCATGTGCAGATCGAACGCCTCGGCCGTCACTTGGGCGAATGGCTGGCGCAGGTTCAGCCCCGCCGCGTTGACGAGGATGTCGATATCCCGGCCGAGTGTCGTGCAAGCCGAAGCCAGTCTTGTGCCGGCATCGGGTGCAGCCAGGTCCGCCGGGACGATCTCGGCGGAGATGCCCTCGTCGGCGAGGCGCTCCGCCGCCTTGCGCAGTTCCTCCTCGCGGCGCGCGACCAGGACGAGTCCCGCGCCGGCCAGGCCCAGTGCGCGGGCCATGGCGAGCCCGATGCCGCTGTTGCCGCCGGTGACCAGGGCGGTGCGTCCGGTCAGATCGAACAGCGAGGTGAGGCGGAACATGCTTCAGGCCTCCACGGGCTCGCCGAGATCGAGATTGGAGCCCGGCGCGTATTTGGCCATCCGCGCATCGCTGGTGCGGGCATGGGCCTCCATGCCTTCCAGCCGCGAGATCCGCGCCGAGACCGGGGCGATGCGCTTGCAGGCCTCGCGATCCATGCGCTGCCAGGTCAGCGGCTTCAAGAATTTATGGACCGAGAGGCCGGCCGAGTAGCGGGCGGCGAATTTTGTCGGGAGGATGTGGTTGGGGCCGGAGACCTTGTCACCGAAGGCGACATTGGTCTCCTCGCCGAGGAAGAGCGAGCCGTAATTAGTGAGCTGCGCATGCCACCAGTCGAGGTCGGCGCAATGCACTTCGAGATGCTCGCAGGCATAGCGGTCGGAGACCTCGACCATCTCCTCGCGGCTGTCGCAGAGCACGATCTCGCCATAGTCGCGCCAGGCGGCGCCCGCGGCGTCCCGGGCCGTCGGCGGCAGCGCTGCGATCAGCTCGGGCATCAGCCGCGCCACCTCCTCTGCGACCCGCCGAGAACTGGTGATCAGCCAGGCCGGGCTCTCATGGCCGTGCTCGGCCTGGCCGACGAGGTCGGTCGCGACGATCAGCGGATCGGCGCCGTCGTCGGCGAGGATCGCGACCTCGGAGGGGCCGGCGAAGACGTCGATGCCGACCTTGCCGAACAGCATGCGCTTGGCCTCGGCGACGAACTTGTTGCCGGGGCCGACGATGATGTCGGCCGGGCGGCCAGTGAACAGGCCGAAGGTCATGGCGGCGATCGCCTGTACGCCGCCCAGGCACATGATGATGTCGGCGCCGGCCACCGTCATCGCATAGAGGACATGCGGGTGGATGCCCTGGCCGCGATAGGGCGCCGAGCAGGCGACGACGGTCTTCACCCCGGCGGCCTTGGCGGTGGCGACCGACATATAGGCCGAGGCGATATGGGCGTAGCGCCCGGCCGGGACATAGCAGCCGGCGGTGTTCACCGGCACCAGCTTCTGCCCAAGATGCAGGCCCGGCGACATTTCGATCGCGAAATCCTGGCAGGAGGCGCGCTGTGCCTCGGCGAAGCGCCGAACCTGTCCGGCGGCGAAGGCGATGTCGTCCTTCACGCCCTGCGGGACGTCCTTGATGCGCTCGGCTATCGCCGCCTTGTCCAGCACGATCGGCCCGTCCCATTTGTCGAGCCTTAACGCATAGTCGCGCACGGCCTGCTCGCCGCCGGCCTCGATCGCAGCCAGCATCTCGGTGACGACCGCGCGGGCGGTGTCGGTCTCCGTTTCAGGCGTCTTGGTGGCTGTCTTCAGATGCGTGATCGCCATGGCGCTGTCCGCTTCGGTCAAAAGGGGGGAGGCGATGGCGGCCCGAAGGATGCCGCCATCGACATGTCTCGCCTGATCTCAGGTCACTTCTTGTCGAACTCGGTGGCGAAGGCCTTGAGCTTCGGGTCCGCCGCGACGCGCTTCAGGAAGTCGTCGGTCAGGTAGTTCTTGGTGTCCGGATTCGAGGGGATGGTGCCGACCTCGGTGATGAACTTGCCGATCTCGCTGAACCAGCCGTCGACGGTCGAGGCCGTCGTGCCGCGCGCCATCAGCTTCAGCTGCTCGTCGAGGCCGAAGGTCGGACGCAGCGCGAATTCCTGGTCCATTGCGCGGGCCGTGACCTCGAGGCCGCCCTGCTTGTAGAAATCGAGCGCAAGCGTGCGCGCCTCGGCCGGATTGGCCTTGGCCCAGGACCAGCCGCGCAGGAACACCGCGAGGAACTTCGCGACGTCGTCCGGCCGTTCCTTGGCGAACTCGGCCCGCACGATCAGCGCGCCCGGCACGATCGCGTCCGCATCGGCGCCAGAGCAGAGGTATTTCGCGTTGGCGCGATCCTCGAGCGTATAGGTGTTGGGTGCCCAGACGCCGGCGACGTCGCCATTGTTGGAGGTGATCGCGGTGATGATCTGGGCCTGTCCGAGATTGACGAACTGCATGTCGTTCGGCGCCAGGCCGAACTTGGTCAGGCATTTGCGAGCGGAGTAGTCGACCGTCGAGTTCGTCGTCAGCAGCAGCTTCTGCCCCTTCAGCGACTTCGGGTCGGCCTTGATCGCGTCGAACTTGTCGCCGCGCACCATCATGGCGTTGGTCTTCGACTCGTCATTGGTGAGGCCGATGGTCAGGACGTTGAAGCGCACTGCGCCGAGCACCGCCGGCACCGAGCCTGTGCCGCCGACATCCCATGACTTGGCGGCGGCCGCGGCGATCTGCGGAGCCCCTGCCGGGAAGGTCGAGAAGTCCGGGGTAAGGCCGACCTCCTTCCACCAGCCCTTCACCGTGGCGTAGTGGAAGGGCAGCGCCCAATAGAGCGAAGGCTGGTAGCTGACGCCGATCTTGGTCTGCGCTTGCGCGCTGCTGGGAACGACGAAGCCAAGGGCCAACGCCAGACCAACTCCTGCAATGCTCTTCTTCATGGTGATCCTCCCGTTTTATGTCTTTCCTAGGTTTTCAGGCTCTGCCTGCCGGCTCTTCCCCGCCCCCTCTCGGTCAGCGATTGCGGCAACGAGGGCCGTGTGCACCGTCTCGCTGATCAGGTCGCAGTCCTCGTCGGACAATGAGAGTGGTGTGCGGATGTCGCAGAGACGGTCGAGCACCCCATGCGTGCCAACGAGACGATCCTGGCGGCCGGCGTAGCGCCAATGGCGTGGGGAGCTGGTGAAGCCATGCTGGCGGGCAGCTCCGAACCATTTGATCGGCACGCCGCTCGCGGCGCAGCGTGCGACGAACCGCTCGATGGCTGGGGTATCCAGTCCCTTCAGCAGAAACTGCACCGAGGTTGGCGCAGGCTCGGCCCCGGGAAGGCGAGCCGGCAATTCGATCTGGGGCGAGGCAGCCAGCCGCGCGGCGATGCGGTCATGGATCGCGCGCCAACGCGCGACACGTTGCGGCAATTCGGCGAGTTGGGGACGCAGTAGCGCCGCTGCCAGCGCCGTCATGCGCAGGCTGAAATTCGGAGTCTCCTCCTCCCAGCGGCCCATGGTCGCCGTGTCCGGCTTGCTCAGATGCTGGCCATGCAGCATGTAGCTGCCCGAATGCAGCACGGCGCGGGCGCAAAGGTCCGGATCGTCGAGGACCAGCAGGCCGCCTTCGCCCGCATTCAGATGCTTGTAGCCTTGCGCGCTGAAGGCCGCAGCCTGTCCGAAGGTGCCGATCGTCCGCCCGGCAAAGCTGGCGCCGAGCGCATGGGCGCAATCCTCGACCAGCGCCAGGCCGAGCTCGGCGCAAAGTGCCACGACCCTGTCCATGGCGGCTATGTGCCCGCGCATGTGAGAGAGCAGCAGAATACGCGCGCCGCTCGCCTGCACCTTGCGGCGCAGATCGGCGAGGTCGATCGTCAGGTCAGGCCCGGTTTCGACGAGGATTGGGTTGGCACCGGCATGCAGAATCGCGCCAGGAACAGGCGCCAGCGTGAAGCTGTTGACGAGCACAGCATCGCCAGGCGCGGCGCCGAGCAGCTTCAACGCCAGAAACAGGGCCGTTCCACCGGAATTGACCGCGACGCAATAGCGCCGCCCGATCAACGCGGCGAATTCCTGCTCGAGCAGTGCCGCGTCGGTGCCGTCCGCGCCCGCCTCACCATAGCGGAACAGCTTTCCGGCCCGGATCAGGTCGAGCGCGCGAGCAATCGCTGCGGCCGGAATCGGCACCGGCTCGGTGAGGTCGCGGGTGAAGCGCGGCTCAGACGCCATGGGTGCCCTTCTCCTCGCGCAGCGATTTCCAGATCTGCGTACGCAGATGGACGAAGGATTCGAGATCCATGACGTCTTCGATCTTCTGCAGCCTGTCCCAGTTCTCGGCTTCGCGAATCGAGCGGATGTCGAGCACTTCCTTGATGCGGCCCGGGCGACGCGTCATGATCGCGACGCGGTCGGCGAGATAGACCGCTTCCTCGACCGCATGGGTGATGAACAGTACGGTGCGCGGATTGACGCGCGCGAGCCGCACCAGCTCTTCCTGCATGACGACGCGGGTCTGCGCGTCGAGCGCACCGAAGGGCTCGTCCATCAGCAGCACTTCGGGATCGAGCACATAGGCGCGGGCGATGGCGACGCGCTGCTGCATGCCGCCGGAGAGCTGATGCGGGAAGGCATCGGCATGGCTCTCCAGATTCATCAGCTTCAGCGCGCCGGCGACGAGCCCGTCGCGCTCCGATTTCGGCAGGTTCTTGTTGCGCAGGCCGAGCTCGATGTTCTCGCGCACCGACTTCCAGGGGAACAGCGCGAATTGCTGGAACACCACGGCACGGTCCGGCCCGGGGCTGGTGACTGCCTTGCCGTTGACGCTGACCGTACCGGCGCTCGGAGGCTCGAAACCGGCGACCATCCGCAGGCAGGTGGTCTTGCCGCAACCGGAGGGGCCGACGATGGCGACGAACTCCTTCTCGCCGATCTCGAGGTTGATATCGTCGAGCGCCTTCACGCCGGAGCCGCGCGGCCCGAAGACCTTGTCGACCTTGTCGAAACGGATCGATCCCATCGTCCCAGCCCTTCAAGCCTCAAGGCCGCGGCGGCGGCGCATCCACGCCTCGCCTTGCCGCAGCAGGATGTCGATCAGCATGCCGACGACGCCGATCGCGACCATGCCGGCCATCACGGTGGGCGTCGCGACATTGGCCTGCGCCTGCACCATCATGAAGCCGACCCCGGCCGCCGCGACGATCAGCTCGGCGCCGACCAATGACTGCCAGCCGAGGCCAGCCGCGACCCGCAGGCCCGCCACGATCGAGGGCATAGCCGCGGGCAGCAGGATCTCGACGATCATCCGCAGATGGCCGGTGCCGAGCATGCGAGCCGCCTCGATCAATCGCGGTTCGACGAAGCGTGCGCCGCGATAAGCATTGATCAGGCACGGCGGGAAGGCGCCGGCGAAGATGATGAGGACAGGACCGCCGATGCCGGTGCCGAACCAGAGCGCGGCAAAGGGCACCCAGGCGATCGGGGCGATGAAGCGCAAACCGTCGAAGAGCGGGGTGACGATGTCGTCGAGCAGGCGGAACCAACCCATCAGCAGGCCGAGCGGCACGCCGATGCCGGCGGCCAGCAACACGCCATAGCCATAGCGCTGCAGGCTGGAGGCGAGGTGCTGCGGCAGCGTCGCGCCGGCGAAGGGCGAGGCCATCAGCTGGAGGATGCGCGAGAGGACATCGAGCGGCGAAGGCAGGAACTGGCGCGGCACGATCCCGGAGACCGACAGCACGGTCCACAGGCCGATGAAGCCGGCCAGACCCAGCATGCCCCATGCCAGCTTTTCGCCCGGTCGAAGCGGCGTGTCGCCCATGGCCTAGTCCCTCCCCGCCACGTTCCAGGCGAGCGCGCGGCGTTCGGCCAGGCCAAGGAGCAGCGTCGTCGCCCAGCCGAGAACGCCGACCGTGACCATCCCGACGAGGATCATGCCGGGGTAGATGTCCTGCTGGGCCATGTTCAGGACGAAGCCGATGCCGACCAGAGCCCCGACCAGTTCGGCGGCGACCAGGGTCGTCCAGGCCGCCTGCAGGGAGAGGCGCAGGCCGGTGAAGATCATCGGCGAGGCAGCCGGCGCGATGACCTCGCTGACCAGCCGCCAGCGCGGCGTGCCGAGCATGCGCGCCGCCTCGATGATAGGCCGGTCGATGCTGCGCACGCCGGCGAAGGAATTGATGACCGACGGCACGAAGGCGGCAAACCAGATCACCATGATCTTGGCGGCGTCGCCGAGGCCGAGCCAGAGGATGGCGAGCGGGATCCAGGCCAGCGGCGGGATCGGGCGGATGACCAGGAAGATCGGGTTGATCGCCGCCTCGGCCCGGCGGCTCCAGCCCATCCACAGTCCGAGCGGCACTCCGGTCGCGATCGCGACCAGGAAACCCAGCACCACCAGTCTGAGACTATGGAAGGCGTGGCTAGCAAGCGCGCCGCCGGCATAGCCGCGCGTCGCGATCTGGCTCAGAGACTGCCAGAAATCGGCAGGCGACGGAAAGCGCCCTGGCGAGACCAGCCCTGTGGCCGTCGTCACGACGAACCACAGCAGCAGCATTGCTGCCACCGAAGCCAGGCTGACCCATCCACGCCGTCCGATCATTGCGTTCCTCGCGCGCTTCTTTTATGAAAGCGCTTTCAGTTAAGCTTTCAGATCATTGAATGAATGTCAACACACGAAATGAGCGCAAATTAATCGCAGAATCGCTTGTTATTGCCTCCGCTCGGGCGTAGGAAGTATGAAAATTCTTTCATGAAAGAGAGCTGATGGAGGGGCGCCGCATCAAGCTGAGCGACGTTGCGCGGGATGCCGGCGTCTCGCCTGCGACCGTGTCGCGCGCCATCGCCCAGCCGGACTTGCTCTCGGCTGAAACCCTGGCGAAGGTCCGGGCCAGCGCCCAGCGCCTCGGCTATCTGCCCGACGGCGCCGCGCGTGCGCTCGCCTCGGGACGCTCGATGACGATCGGCGCGATCGTGCCTACGCTCGACAGCGCGATCTTCGCACGCGCGCTGCAATCGATGCAGGCGACCCTGGCGCAGGCCGGCTATCTCCTGCTTGTCGCCTCGCATGAATCGAGTGCTGCAGCGGAGACCCAGGCCGTCCGGGCGCTTCTCGCGCGCGGCGTCGACGGGCTCATGCTGGTCGGGGCCGAACGTGCGCCGGAAACGACGGCGCTGCTCCGGGCGTCCGGTGCTCCCATCGTCCTGACCTGGTGCGACGACGGCCACTTCGCCTCGGTCGCGATCGATAATACGCTGGCCGGCCGGCTCGCCGCCGAGCATCTGATTGCGCTCGGGCATCGCCGCATCGGCATGATCACCGGCCCGCTCCAGTTCAACGACCGGCAGACGGCGCGCCTTGCCGGGGCTCGGGCCGCTTTGGCCGAGGCCGGGCTCTCCCTGCCGGACCAGTTGGTCACGGAGCAAGCCCTGACGCTGGCCGGCGGCCGGGCTGGCTGCGCCACCCTTCTGGAACTGGAGGACAGGCCGACCGCGCTGATCGGCGGCGTCGATCTGCTGGCGATCGGCTGCATCGAGGAAGCCCATGCGCGCGGCATGAACGTGCCTGCAGACCTCTCGGTCGTCGGCATCGACGGGCTCGACATGTCCGCGCATATCTCGCCGTCGCTGACGACCGTGCACGTTCCGACCGGCCGGATCGGCCAGTTCGCGGCAGTGAAGCTGATGGCGCTGGTCCGCCGCGAGCCGATCGATCGGGAAACCGTGCTGCCAGTCGAGCTGATCGTCAGGCGGTCCTCGGGCAATCCTCGTTGACTGCTCTCGCGATCCATCAGCCCGAGTTCTTCACCCCAGGGATCGTTGCGCCTCGTCGCCCCGGCGAAAGCGGAGCCATCGATCGGCATGGGCTCGCGTTCAGAGCATCTGGCGCTCGGCCATCGCCCGGAACCGCGTCCCTTTCGCCAGGAGTTCGAGATAGCTGCCGCTTTCGACGACACGCCCGTCCTCGATCACATGGATCAGGTCGGCCGAGGTGATCGTCGAGAAGCGCTGGGCCACGACGATCTGTGTGCAGTTGAGGCTGCGCAGCCCGGCGACCACCTTGTCCTGCGTGACGTTGTCGAGCGCGCTCGTCGCCTCGTCGAGCAACAGGACACGCGGCCGGCGGATGATGGCGCGGGCCAGCAGAATGCGCTGGCGCTGCCCGCCTGACAGGCTGACACCGCCATCCGCGATGCTGGTCCGCAGCCCCATCGGCAATGCGGCGACGAAATCGGCGAGTTGGGCGATAGCCAATGCATCGAGGACCTGCTCGTCCGAAAAGGGCAGGCCGCAGGCGATGTTGTCGTAGAGCGAGCCGGCGAGCAGGCGCCCGTTCTGCAGGACCACGCCGTAGCGCTGGCGCAATTCGTGGACGTCGAGCAGGCGCATGTCGGTGCCGTCGACATGGACGGCACCGGATTCCGGCACGTCGAAGCCGAGCAGGAGACGGATGACCGAGCTCTTGCCCGCACCGGAGGCACCGACGATGGCGACGAAGCGGCCTTCCGGAATCCGCATCGAAAGCCCTTTCAGCGCTAGCGGCGCATCCGGCGCATAGCGGAAGCGGACATCGCGCAGCTCGATCTCGCCGCGCAAACGGCCAAGTCTGGCGCCCTTCGCCTTCGGCTCCTCCGGCGCTTCGAGGATCGGCCAGACGCGTTCGAGATGCGGCTTCATCATCGCCAGGAAGAGCAGCCCGCGGGTCATGGCGAGCATCGCTCCGACGGCCTGGCCAAGCGCCAGATTGAAGGCGACGAAATCGGCCGTGTCCATCAGCGGGGTGGCGACCAGGTGCTCATTGTCGGCACGGAAAATGGCGAATAGATCGCCGCTGGCGAGGCCGAGCACGACCAGCACGGTCGCGATCACCAGCGGATCGAAGGCGGAACGGGCGATCAGCAGCCGGTTGGCGAGCCTGCGCTGCTGCAGGTTGAGGTCGACGGCCCGGCGGTAGACCGAAAGCCAGCGCAGGAAGGCGAGCTTCTCCGCGCCCGCCACGCGCAGCTTGGCGATGGCGCCGGCCAGCTGCAGCACGATGCCCTGGGTCCGGCCTGCCAGCTCCAGCGATTCGAAGTTCAGGCCGATCACCCGCCGGCCAACCAGATAGGCGCCCGCGCCGAACAGGATAGTCGCGAGCAGGACCACGATGGTGACCTTCCAGCTGTACCAGGCCATCAGGGCGAGGCTGAACAGAAGCGTCGCCGCAGCCGAGGCGAAGGTCGTCAGCGATTGGCTGAGCAGGCGCCAGACGGCGTTGAGCCCGCCGGCACGGGCGGCGAGATCGCCGGCGGTGAAGGCGCGGAAAAAGCTGGGAGGCAGGCTCAGCAGCCGGATCCAGAGCGCTGCCTGGACGCGGTTGTCGGCCACCGATTGGATCCGCAGGGATGCCAGCGTCTCGACGATGAAGCTGGTCGTCGCACCGATGCCTAGCAGCACTAGGAAAGCGGTCACGACCACCGCCTGGGACCTGTCGGCATCGGGGACGATCGGGTCCATCAGCCAGCCGAGAAGAATCGGGTTGACGAAGGCGATCAGCCCGGCGACGAGCAGCGTCACGCCGATGACAGCGATATCCCCGCTCCTGCCCCTCAGCGCGAAGCCGAGCAGCGACTGGCGGGAGAGATCAGCCTGTGGCAGCGGCCGGTAGAAGGCGTAGGCGGTCGTGCCGACCATCCCGGCATTGCGTCGGTCGATCGGCACCGGGCCGTCCGGGCCATGGGCGACGATGCGCCCAGCTTCGGGCAGCAGCGCGCAGGGCGCCTCCTGCGGCCCCCAGCTCCCGACGAGCGGCCCAACCTCCCGGCTCCACCAGGCTTCACCGAGGCCGACAGCCCGATATTGCAAGCCGTTGTCGGCCGCGATCTCGGCGATCGCCTCCTGCGCCGTTTCGGCGGGCTGGCGGCGCGGCGGGGAGGCGTCCAGGCCATCATGGCGCAGCACGAGACGGGCAGCTTCGGCGATCGTCTCGATTCGCTCGACGGCTGGCCGGACGCGCGCCGAGCCGATCGCTTGGGCGACGGCTTCCAGCCCCTCGTCCAGATCCCGCTCCGTCGCGTGCCTCTCCCGCGCCCGGCCGCTCAGGCGCGCCTCACGTTCAGCCTGCCTCGCCGCAACCACGGCCGCCAGCACGTCATGCACGAGGTTCGGCTCGGTGCGCGCGTCCGGCGCCGTCTCACCGTCGCGAGCCGGGAGCCACTGCGCCAGCGCATCGCGCCAGCCACGCAGCGCTTCGTCGAGCAATTGCGCGGCCTGCGGCTCGGCTGCAAGCCTGGCGAGGGCGCTGCCATCGATCTCCAGGATCTCGGTGCTGATCGCCGGCACGCCGATGGCGCGCGAGCCGTCCTCCGGCATGGGAAGCGCGCCGATCAGTCCGCCAGCCTCGATCCGGGTGATCGGAAAGCGGCCTTGCGCATCGGCAAGGAAGAGATCGACGGTGCCCGACAACACCAGCCACCCCCGGCCCGGCCGCGCCAGCTCGATGACGTCATGGCCGCCGACAACCTTGCGGGCCCCAACATTGCCGAGCGCGATCGCGAGGGGGCCGGCGGGGGCCGTCCAGTCGGCCGCCAGCAATGCGTCCAGCGCGTCGGCCTCGCCGATCAGCTGTTCGAGCGCATTCATGCCGCACTCACCAATCGGGCGTAGACGCCGTCGGCTTCCGTCAGCCCCGCATGCGTGCCCTGCTCGACGATACGGCCGGCCTCGAGCACGAAGATGCGGTCGCAGTCGCGCACCGTGCTCAGCCTCTGCGCCACGATGATGCAGGTGATGCCGCGCCGGCGGATATTGTCGTCGATCCGGCTTTCGGTGATCGCGTCGAGCGCGGCCGTCGCCTCGTCGAGCACCAGGATATCCGGATCGCGCGCCAGTGCGCGGGCGATCTCGAGCCGCTGGCGCTGGCCGCCGCTGAAATTGCTGCCGCCCTCCAGAACCTCGCCGTCGTAACCGCCGGGGCGCGCCACGATCGTGTCGTGAATACAGGCGTCGCGGGCTGCCTGCGCCTGCCGGTCGGCCGCGAGCGACGGATTGAACAGAGCGAGGTTGTCGCGGACGCTGCCCTCGAACAGCCGGATGTCCTGGTCGACCCAGGCGATCGCATCCGTCAGCGCAGCGCGCGGCACATCGGCGAGCGGATGGCCGTCGTGCAGGATGCTGCCCCGGCTCGGCTGCAGCAGCCCGAGCAGCAGCTTGACCAGGGTGCTCTTGCCGCTGCCGCTGCCGCCGACGATGGCGATGCGCTGGCCGGGCTCGATGGCAAGGTCGATGCCGTCGAGCACCGGCGGATCGAGCGGCCCATAGGCGAAGCTGACGCCGCGCATCTCGATGCGACCGTTCGGCCGAGCATCTGCCACTTCCGTCGTCCCGGTCTCAGCGAGCAGCGGGTCGGTCGGGCTCTGGAAGACGTCGTCGAGGCGCGCCAGATGCGCCCTCGTCTCCTGAAGCTGGGAGCTCAGACCCACGACCTGCTGCAGCGGCGCGGTGAAGCTGCCGAGCAGCATCTGGAAGGCGACCAGGCTTCCGATCGTCAGCTCGCCGTTCATGATCAGCAGGGCGCCGCAGCCGAGCACCAGCGCGTTGGTGAGATGACCGAGAAAGGTCGGCACCGCGTTGAGCCAGAGCGAGATGCGCCCGAGCGCCTGGGTCTGGTTGATCCAGCGCGCCTGATAGCCCGACCAGATCCGGAAGAAATCCGCCTCCGAGCCGGAGGCCTTGATCGTCTCGATCGACAGCAGCCCGCCCATGCTCGTCGCGGAAATCCGGGCGTTCGTCGCGATCTGGACCGCGCTCGCCTCCGCCAGGCGCCGCTGCGCCAAAAGCGTAGCGGCAACCGTCGCCGCCGAAAGCAGCAGCGTCAGCGCCGTCAGGGGCAGGCTATAGAAGCCCATCACCACGGCGTAGAGCACGGCCATTGCCGCTTGCACCGCGGCGGTGGGCAACGGGCCGGAAAGCAGGATCGCGATCTGCTGGGCGGAATGCAGCCGCGAGACGATGTCGCCGTTCTGGCGCAAGGTGAAGAACAGGGCCGGCAGCCTCAGCACATGCCAGAGGAAGCTTGCCGAGATCACCACGGCGAGCTTCATCTGCAGGCGCATCAACACGCGCTGCTGCAGCCAGGTGATCGCCGAGCCCAGCGCGACCGAGAGCAGCAGCACGGCGACGAGCGGCAGCAGCCAGGTGTCGAAACGGCGGATCAGCACCTCGTCGATGAAGATCTTGATCACGGCAGGCGCCATGATCGCCGGAAGAGCGAGCATCAGCGTCGTTGCGCCCATCACCACGAGCGCGGCCCGCGAGCCTTCAGTCCACGCGAAGAGCCGGCGCAGCAACGCGGGCGGGCGCCCTCCGGGGCGGAACTCAGGGCCGGGCCGACACTCGAGCACGACGCCCGAGAAGTTCGCCTCGAAATCGGCATCGTCGACGATCCGCCGCCCCGAGACCGGGTCGTTGATCCGGATGCCGCCGCGGGCGCGTCCCTCGACCACGACGAAATGATCGCCGGACCAGAAGGCGATGAACGGCAGAGCGACACTCTCGATCGCCTCGGTCGGGACGCGAAGCCCGCGCATCTCCAGCCCGTAGCCGCGGCCCGCATGCACGATCGCGCTGGCGCGCGCGCCGTCGCGCGAGACGCCGCAGCTCTGGCGCAACTCGGCCAACGGCACGAAACGGCGGAAATAGCCGAGGATCATGCCCAGTGCCGCCGCACCGCATTCGGCCTGCTCCATCTGCAGCACGACGGGCGTCGTCACCGCCCGGCCCCAGCGCGTCGAGCCCGGTGTCGTCGCCGTCTCCGGCGTCGTCACGGCTGCGTCCATGTCCGCACGAGCGGCAGGATCAGCGAAGCGGGGCGCACCTGATCGACGACGATCCGCGAGGCGACCGTCGTCCCGGAGGTGACGGGCGTCGGCGGCCGCGCCGCCGAGGTCCATTGCAACTCGTCACCAGCGCCCTGAGGGGCGGGATCGAACGTGATTTCGATTTCGATCGGCGCCCCCGCCTGCATCATCGTCGCGACCAGTGTCGGGTCTCCGATCACCGCCTGCAGCCCCGCCTGGGACATCGGCAGCGTGCTGACCCGGGTCACATGCCCGCGGATGGCGCCATAGAGTCGGTCGTCGATCGAGGTCGGGCTGACGAGCGCCGGCATGCCGATCGTGACGCGCTTGCCCTGGTCGATCGGGAGATAGGCGTGGGTGACGAGCCGACGCGTCGACGTGCCGGATTCGACGACCACGAGCTTGTCGCCGGCGACGACGGTCTGGTTGGCCTGCGTCGTGATCTCGCTGACGGTGCCATCCACTGGACTTCGGATCGTCGCGCCAATGCGGAACTGGATCTCGAGGTCCTTCAGCCGCGACTCAGCGTCGATCGTCTGCAGGGAGAGATTGGCGAGACTGCGCGCGATGCCGTTCTCGAACTCGACCTGGCTCGTCTGCGCAGAAGCGACGCTGTCGGTCATCTGCCGGATCGACTGCTCGACCGCATCGAGCCGGTCGAAGGCCGCCTGCACCTGCTGGCGGGTCGTCAGTCCCTGCTGGAGCTGCTTGGTGTAGTCGTCGTAGAGCGACTGAAGCATGTCGCGATTCTTGTTCGCCTGGACGAGATCGGACTGCAACGAGGTCAGGCGTTGCTGCAGATCCGCCTGCCGCCGCCGGATATCGGTATCCGAACTCTGCTTGTAGCGGTTGAACTCGGCCTGCTGGGCATCGCGGCCCTGCCTGGCCGCATCGCGCCGCTCGGCGATCTCGTCGAGTGTGACGGTGACGAGCAGGTCGCCAGCCTTAACCTTGGTGCCGGCGGGCGCGTGGATCTGCGCCACCGTGCCGCCCGCCCGCGCCACGACATTCGCCACCTCGCTGCCGCGCAGCAAGATGATGCCTTGTCCCTGCGCGTGGAAGTCGAGACGGCCGAGCAGGCTCCAGCTGACGATGCCGAGCACGCAGAGCCCGAGCCCGGCCAGCAGGATCCAGGTCGAGCGCGAGGTGAGGTGGATGGCTTCGTTGAGGCGCTCGGGGTCGCCGAAGGCCGGGGAGGCCCTGCGCTCTTCTCGATCACCGGCCGTCTTGTCGGTTCGTGCGTGCATGGCGGGTCAGGAGGCCAGACGCAATTGCGGGAGCCGGCGCTCGAAATAGCCGCCCGGAAAGGCGCTCGGCGCAGGCATCAGCGTATGCGGCGCCCAGACCGCGAGCCCGACCAGCCTCCCATCCAGCCGTAGCATGAGCCTGGCCTCGACTAGTTCGGCAATGGCGACCTCTATGGCGGCCGGGCCGAAGCCGGCCTGTTCGAGGCGCTCGCGGGTGCGCGCCTCCGGCGCTCCCTCGTCGGCCGCGAGCAGGACCTGCCGCGCCAACCCGGTGACTTCACGCTCGCGCAAGGCAGCGATGGCACGCGTATCCTCGACGAGCAGCGCACCATCGACCTGCCGCATCGACAGCATGGGCAGCTTCGGGGCGTGCCAGGAGCGCAGCCAGGCGTCGAGCCCGCGCGCCACACTGTGCAGACCGGGGCGGAGCGCGACATCCTTCGCGGCGCGATGGCCGCCGGGGTCCTCAGCGCCGACATCCTCGAAGTAATAGACCAAATCCGAGAGCTGGTCCTGCGTCAGCGGATACACATGCCGGAAGGGCTCGGCCGGAGTGAGCTGCAATCCGTAGCGCTCGGCGCGCTGATGATAGGGGCTGTAGCGCTGGTAGCGCAGCCGCACCGCGCGGCCGGGCTGGAGATGGTGCAGCGCCTCCAGCCACGGAGCCATCTGGGCGTACCATTCGTCGCTCTCGCCCGGGAAACCCCAGAGCACGCTCCAGCTGACGCGCACGCCGTATTGCCGGCACCATTTCAGCAGCTGGACATTGTGCGCGGCGGTCGTGCCCTTGCCCATCAGCTTGAGCACGCGCGTATCGAGACTCTCGATGCCGGGCTGAACCCAGCGCACACCGGCGGCAGCGAGCTGCTCGACCTCGTGACGCTTGAGATTGGCCTTGACCTCGAAGAACACGGACAGCTTCTCGGGGCGCTCCGCGAGCCTGGGCAGCGCGCCCTCGAAGTAGTCGAGCGCCAGAATATTGTCGACGGCCTCGATGCGCGTCGAGCCGTAGCGCTCCGCCATCGCGATCATCTCCTCGGCAGCCTGCGTCGCCGGCTTCTGGCGATAGCTCATCGTGCCGCCGTTGAGGCCGCAGAATGTGCAGTGGCTGCGCTCGCCCCACCAGCAGCCGCGCGAGAATTCCATCGGCAGGCCGGGGACGATCATCTCGCCATAGAGGGAATCGGCGAGCTCGGCGAAATAGTCGGAAAAATCCGGTAGCGGCTGCCCGCGCATGTCCTCGACTACGGCGCGCGGAACCTTGTCGCCGCTGCAAGACACCGGATAGCCTTCGGTGCGGTGCCGGGGGCCGAAGACGCCGAAAGGCAATTCGTCCGCCGGGATGTCGCGGCCCCGCGCCAGCAGGTCGCGACAGAGCGGGCCGATCAACGCGTCCGCCTCGCCCGAGACGACATAGTCGACCCAAGGGAAGGCCTGGTGCGTGGTGCGCCCCATGACGGATTCGCAATTGGCGCCGCCGAGCAGCGTTACGACCTCCGGAGCGCGGTCGCGGATGCGGCGCAGCAAGGCTAGCGACGGCACGTGCTGGCTGAAGGTCGAGGTGCAGCCGAGCAGCGCCGGCTGCATCGCCAGGATCCTGTCCGCGCTCCAATTGACGAAATCGGCCATGCCGGCGCGCAGCCGCAGGAAAGTGGTGCGCAGCTCGCCCTCGCGCTTCGCATGCAGCGAATTGCGCGCGAAATAGAGGTCGAGGAAGCTGTCGTCCGCCGGCATTTCCGGGAAGGCGACGCCAGCAAAGAGCCAGTCGACCAGTGCTTCCTCGGGTAGGCAGCCTTCGAGCAGATGATAGTCGCCGACCCCGATATATTCGAGCAGCCACATATTGGGATGGACCGTGCGGGCGGCTATGCCGTCCCGCTCCAGCAGGGCCTTGAGCAGGCCCAATCCCAATGATGGCCGCTCGACCGCCGCCATCGGCATGTTGACCAGCACGACAGAGCTGCCCTGCGCCATCTCACGCCACCTTCTTCATGGTGGTGCAGCCATAGGCCAGCCGGCTGAGCCAGGGCCGCATCCGCCTGAGCGCGAAGCGCGCCATGCGCGGCTCCGTGACCGGCACCGTGAACGAGAAATCGGTCAGCTCGGGTCGCCGCGCCTGGCGATGCACTACCGCGAGCCAGAGCGCGCGCATCAGTCCCAGCCGCTGCAGCTCCGGACGCAGGAACGAGCAGGTCCAGCGCAGGCCCGTCTCGTCGATCCGGTGCGTGATCACCCAGCCCTCGACGGTGCCGCTCCTACGTTCGCAAAGCGCGACGCTGGTTTCTCGGTCATGCCCGGGCTCGTGCAGGAAGGGATCGATCTCGTCATGCCCCCAGCTGGGGAGCGCGGCGGCAAGCGTCCCGCGTTCGCCGGCCGAGAGCCCGTGCCAGCCGCGCACCTCGTAGCGAGCGGGCAATTCGGCCTCGATGAGCCAGGGCGTGCTTAGCGCATTCGCCACGGTGGTCGCGCAGACCAGCCGGGCCAGCGCCGGGCGCGACCAGCCGCAGGCCATGAAGAACCGGGCATTGCCCTGGTCCTGCTCGGGCACGCTGAAGAAGTGCACGCCGAGCCGGTAGCCGCTTCCGCCGAAATGCTCTTCGACCGCTGAGAGCAGGGCACGGCCGAGGCCGAGCCGGCGAAAGAACGGCGCGACATGGAGCGAGAGCAGCTCGAATTGCCCGTCCGGCCCCGGCACGGCGATGGCGAGTCCGGCGGCTGCGTCGTCGCCCTGTACGACGATTGCCACCACGGTGTCGCCATGGCGCGCCTGGGCCAGCGCGCGGACAGCCGGAAAGGTCAGGTGGCCGAGCCCGTCGAGCTCGGCCGTGCCGACCCGTTCAAGCCGGAAAGGCATGGCTCTCGCCGCGCGAAGCGGCCCGCTTCATGCGCATGTCCAGCCCTTCATTGCGTTGGCCGGCGAAACGATCGTCGAGATCCTCCTCCAGCACCCCGGCCTCGTGCAACTGATCGAGCAGATCGGCCACCGCCATGATTTCCATCCCGTTGCCAGCCGCCTCCGCCACCAGGCTGGAGGCGGTATGCGAGCCGACGGCGATCAGCTCGCCGATCGGGCGCCGGGCCACGTCGTCGCGGATGTCGTAGTCCATGTTGTTGCAGTGCAGGCGGAAACGGCCGTTGTCCTGGCTGTAGGCGAGATCGCGCCGGAAGCGGATCAGCCGATGCGCCGGCAGACCCGGCTGCATGTGCTCCTCGATGATCGCCGCGAGGGCCTCGCGAAAGTCCTCGACCGAGGCGAAGCTGCGCTCCGCGACGATGCGGTAACCAAGCGGCCAGCGCTCGCTGCCCGGCACCGGCGTCACCAGCTGGACGCGTCTCTGCGGCATGCTGACGAGGAAGCCGGAGACGCAGGCGATGGTCGTGTGGTCGCGCTGCAGCAGCGAAATTGCGTCGTCCATATTGGCGGCGCGCAGCTTCTCGCGGCGGTCCCGCGCCCGGCCGGCCTCGGCCTTGGCGGTCAGCGATTCCTTGCTTTGCATCACCAGCTCCACCCCCATCAGCTCCTCGGCGGAGAAGGTCGCATGGATCTGGTCGAGCTGGCGGCGGGTCAGCACCGAGAAGCGGTTGGTCACCGTGCGGTACTTGTCGAACAGCGCCAGCACGCGGCGGGTCAGGTCGAGGTTCTTCAGCGGTGCAGCCGTGGTGGTCTGCGGCAGCGCACCGGTGATCCGATAATAATCGTGCAGGAAGCGGTCATAGTCGGGATTGTCGCAAGGGTCGGTCGCCCAGTAGCAGAAGCCGGTTCGCACCGCCGGGCCGAAAAGATCCTGCGCCACGCCGACCGCGCCGCGCCAAAGCTCGGCGCTCTCGTCGGTATAGGCATAGTGTCCCTTGAAGCGGTCGGCCGACAACCCGCAGAACCAGCAGCCGACCGTGCAGCCCTCGCTGAGCTCGAAGGCGATCACCGGATGGGTCACCGAGGCGGCGGAGCCGCCGAGTTCGGCTGCGCAGCGCCGCATCTGGCGCTCGCGCCAGGCATGAAAGCGCGGATTGGCCTGAGCCATGTCGCCCTCGTCCCGCAGCATGTCGCGATGCTGCAGCATCTCGCGCATGTAGACGTCCCAGGTCCGGGCGAGCGGCCATCGCTCGCCCTCGGGCTTGAAGCGGTAATGCAGGTAGTTGCCGCGCCAGAGCGGCAGCATCTGCCGCGGATCGACGTCGATGCCGTAGCGCTCGGTGACGCGCTGCGGCTCGTCGATGTTCTGCGCGAGCGCGTCGCGGAAGGACTGGTCGCCGACCAGCCGCTCCATGAAGCGCTTGATATGCGCCAGTTCGTGAAGCTCTTCCGCCGAGCGGCGGGCGAACATCGCGCGATAATGCCGCGTCGCGGCGGAGATCGCCCCGGTCATCTCTAGTCAGATCAATACGGCGGCGACGACGACGACGGCTTCGGCCGCGGCGGCGACGTCGGCCGCGGCTTCCGTCACCTGCACAGCGGTGGTGGCGACTTCGGCGGCCTCGACCGCACTGGTCGCCACGGCGGTCGTCTGGACGACCTTGGTGCTGGTGGCGACGGAGCTGCCGCCGCCATGGTGCTTGCCGCCGGCGATCGCGTCGAGCTGCCTGTCGGTCAGCTCGCGCGGGCTGTGCGACTGGATGTATTTCTTGGCTTCATCGAGGGTGAAATCATAGCCATGGGCCTTGCCCAGCGCGACGACGGCGGCGAGGCCGGTCGCCAGCGGTTTGACCTGAGCCAGCAAAGCCGGCTTCGTGGCGAGATCATTGACGAAACGTTCGGCTTCAGCGGCGGACATGGCGCAATACCCCCCTGGCTTGGTCGCCTAGACAATAAAATTTCGGATTTCTGCCCCGGTCTATTTTGTAGAGTTCGTTTCCTAACGTGATGTGAAATTGATTCCTGGCTTCCGATTGAACGATCTTCTTGATACGACCTGGATGCAGGAATTCTCGCTCGAGGCCGCCCGTGCATTGGATCGAGATAGAAGGGCGTCAACCGGATAAAGCCCAATCAGTGGCTCGATTGCTAGGAATATTATGATCTATGGCGGGTAATAAGCTTCAATTCTTTTTGTCGTTGAGAAATTTTCAACTCAAATACAATGATTTTGTCTTTAGTTATCGCTTGTTAAATCTTACGCAGAGACGCTCCGGCTGGAGCGAAACCCATCGGCGCTCATCAGACGACGTCAGCAATCGAACTCGCCTGCCACGATATCATTCGCGGCAGCGGCTGCTTCGAGCATCCCCCCTAGCCATTCCGCCCTCGCCATTACAGGCGACTGGGAAGCCAGGATCTGCTCGCCGGTGCCGCTGCCTCGACGATCATCAAGCCGACAAGCCGCCTCAATAGGTCGAGAATTTCCAGTTCAAGCCGGCGCGCACGATGCTGCCGTTGACCTTTCGCCGTGCGTTCGCTCCCAGGAACTCGTCATCCGGGTCAGTGGAGAAGCCCGTTACCGCATGTTTGGTGCGGCCGAGATCGTAGTAGAGATACTCTGCCTTCAGTGTCACGTTCTGGGTCAGCGCGTATTCCACGCCGCCGCCGAGGGTCCAGCCGGCCCGTGTTCCGCTCCGCTGTCCGAACCATGCGCCGCTGAAGGTGCCATCATCGTCGAAGCCGACGGTGGTGATGGCGGTCCGGTCCGCCGATCGCCCGACGGCGACGCCGCCGGTGGCGAAGACCAGCACCCTGTCGAAGGCGACGCCGACCCGGCCCCGAACCGTGCCCAGCCAATCGATGCTGGAACGCGTGCCGGTGGTGACCGTCGCGCTGCCGATGCCATCGGTCACCGTGGTGGCGTAGGCCGCCTGCTGCCGGGCGCCGAGATATTGCAGATCCGCCTCGGCACCGAGGACGAGCCATCCGATCTGGTGGTTGTAGCCGAGCTGGCCGCCGATGACGAAGCTGTCATTGTCACGCCCAAGTTGCTGCGGGACGAGCCTCGCCGCATTGAACTCGGCGAAATCGGCCGTATTGGCGAGCGAATAGCCATACCGTGTCTGGCTCCGGTTCCAGGAGTAGCCGGCATTCGCGCCGAGATAGAAACCCGTCCAGGTGAAGGCGGGAGGGGCAGCGACCGGCGGCGCTGCCCTACGGTTCGGGAGATCGGCGGACAGAGCCGCGCTCGCATGGAGAAGAGCGGCAGCGAGGCATCCGGCAAATAGCTTGTTCATCAATGATCTCGACGCAAGAGGGAACGAGGGGGGCGACAGGAAACTCTCTCGGAAGAGCGAAAGAGCGTGGCGCCGGCTTCCTGCCGGCAGGTCAGGTTCAGCATGCTCATCCCGGGGCGCATGCGTTCGAATAGAGGATCTGTCGCCGGCCGTTGCGCTCGAAGGTCTTCACGACGTAACCGGTCCGGCCGGCGTATCTCATCCGGCACCATTCGGCGCCGCCGCTCTGCCGCGCACAGGAATCGGCGATGACGCAGGTGTCTACCGGGATGAGCGCGAGCAACGGAGCGCCCAGGGATGGAAACTGACGAAGATTAGCCGGATACACAATCCGGACCGTCGTAGTCTGCCCCTGTGCAAGACGTGGCGCCGCAAGGTCCCAGGCTTCGGCACAGCGCTCGGACTGCCCATAATAGACCGAGCATCCGCGCTGCGGGGACAAAGGCCAGCTGAATGACGGTTCGAACCCATATTCGCGCTGCGCGCCGGAAGCGCTCAGCCGGATCGGGCGCCCGGCCTCGTCGGTTCCTGAAAGCCCGCCTCGGCCAGCGCGAAGCCTGATGAGTGGCTGTCCGGAGGCATCGTCCAGCGAGATGCCTCCACGCCGCGGCTGCCAACGAGAGACGCTGACCAATGCGGAACCGCATCCACGCGGATTGGCACGGTATCCGCCCATGATGCTGCCAGCCGCGGTCAGCTCGATGCTGCAGCTTTGCCGGGATCCGAAGGCATCGGTGAGCCTCACCGACCAGATGCCCGCAAAGGACGCCCCGCGCTCCCACTGAGCCAGTGTGAGAGCGGGCACCAGCAAGAGCACGGCACCCGCTATCGCGACGATGGCGAGGCACCGCGCGAGCCGGACACATGCCGCTCCCGGCAAGACGCGTAGACGAGACGACAACCTTCTTCTCCAGCAGGGTCGTCTCCAGTCTGGATCACCGGCGCAACGCACTGTTAGGCGTAGCGTCTCATGCTGCCTTGTCCGATCATCTCAGGAGGGTCAGGTTGCCACGCCGAGATCGATCGCCTCCAATTGCTCGGGTGCGATTCGGTCTGACACGCCCGGCATGGGACATCACCGGCAGCCTACCTGAGAGCAGACTTGGCATGATGGAGATCTCCACCGACGGGCTTCCACGCAGCAGCCGGCTCGATTTCTGGTCACAGACCGTGTTGAAGCGCATGGAGATCGACAAGCGAGCTGAGGACGCGGCCGCCTTTCGCGCTGCCCTGCGGCGTGTGAAGGGGGCTGCGGGCGAGTTTTGGGATCATGTCTCCACCGCGATCCACGTCGAACGCTCAGAGCAGCGATGCCGAGCCGACAGCGGTGCTGAGATCTATGTCGGGCTCGTCGTCGATGGACGATCCGAGGTGAGCCTCGGAGATCGGCGTATTCGGCTTCAACCCGGCGACGTGTATGTGACGGATTTTGCCCGACCCATCAGAGCCCATTGGCTTAGGCATCGGGAAGTCGGCGTGGTGTTCGCGCCAGGTCCCAACCCGCAGAGCGTCGGACGCCTGGCTCCCGCTGGCGCAGTCAAGCTTCTGTCATCGCATCTGCGCACGCTTGCGAATGAAGCGCCCGGTCTGTCGCACGAAGAGCAAGGAGCTGCCGTCGATATCGCCATACAGTTCGCTCGTCTGGCTCTTTCGAACGGTGATACGCGACAGCTGGAAGACGATCAGCCGACATTGCTGGCTGCGATACGCCAGACGATCGCGCGATCTCACGCCGACCCGGAGTTCTCGGTCGAGACGCTGGCCGTCTCCCTGGGCTGCTCGCGCGCTTCGCTTTATCGCGCATTCGAACATGAGCCGATGAGCGTCGCAGCGGCGATCTGGGCGGCAAGACTGCAGAACGCGCGCGCACTCCTGCTGGCCGAACCCGATGCGACGATCGGTGTCGTCGCGTTTCGGTCGGGATTCCTCGATCAGGCCAACTTCAACCGCATGTTCCGGCGCGAGTTCGGCATGGCTCCAGGAGAGTTCAGACAAGCGGGAAGAATGGCCGGCTTCGACAAAGAACGCTGTGCCGATACGGCTTGATGTCGTGTATGTCGGCTCCTTCCTCATTCGGTAACGGCCGCGAGATGCACTGACGCCGGTTCCATTCCAACGTTCCCGGACGCCGCGAGCGAAGGCAGTCGCCAGCCCTTTACCAGGCCGTAGATCGCCGGGATCACCAGCAGCGTCAGTACGGTCGAGGAGACCATCCCGCCGATCATCGGCACGGCGATACGCTGCATCACCTCGGAGCCCGTGCCGGTGTTCCAGAGGATCGGCAGCAGCCCTGCCATGATCGCGACCACCGTCATGATCTTCGGCCGCACCCGCTCGACCGCGCCCAGCATGATCGCCTCATGCAAATCGACGCGGGTGAAGGCCCGCCCCTGCGCCGCGCAGCGTGCGCGGACCTCGACAAGCGCGTGATCGAGATAGATCAGCATGATCACCCCGGTCTCGGCGGCGACGCCGGCGAGCGCGATGAAGCCGACAGCCACGGCCACCGACATGTTGAAGCCGAGCCACCAGAGCAGCCAGAGGCCGCCGACCAGCGCAAAGGGCAGCGACAACATCACGATGAACGTCTCGGTCAGCCTGCGGAAATTCAGGTAGAGCAGCAGGAAGATGATCGCGAGCGTCACCGGCACGACCAGCTTGAGGCGTGCTTCGGCCCGTTCGAGATATTCGAACTGGCCGCTCCAGGCGATGCGGTAACCCTCCGGCAGCTTGATGCTCCGCGCAATCGCGGTCTGAGCATCGCGAACATAGCCGCCGAGATCGCGCCCGGCCGTGTCCACGAAGATATAGACTGCAAGCTCGCCATTCTCGGTCCGGATCGAGGTCGCGCCGCGCTTGCGCTCGATGCTGGCGACCTCTCCGAGCGGGACGCTGGCGCCGGACGGCGTTGCGACCTGGACCTCGCGCGCGATCGCCAGCGGATCGGAGCGCAGATCCCGGGGGTAGCGGATGGTGACCCCGTAGCGCTCGCGGCCCTCGACCGTCGTCGTCACGGTCTCGCCGCCCATCGCCATCACGACCGAGTTCTGGACGTTGCCGACGGAAAGCCCATAGCGGCCCAGGGCGATCCGGTCCGGCACGATGTCGAGGAAATAGCCGCCGATGACCCGCTCGGCATAGGCGCTGCTCGTGCCCGGCACGGTCTTCAGCACGGTCTCGACCTGGCGCGACACCGCCTCCATCTGCGCGAGATCGGTGCCGAAGACCTTGACCCCGATCGGCGTGCGGATGCCGGTCGCCAGCATGTCAATGCGGGCGCGGATCGGTTGCGTCCAGGCGTTGGAGACGCCCGGGAACTGGAGCGCCTTGTCCATCTCCGCCTTGAGGCCGTCGAGGGTGACGCCGTCGCGCCATTCCGTCCTGGGCTTCAGGTTGATGATGGTCTCGAACATCTCGGTCGGCGCCGAGTCGGTCGCGGTCTGGGCGCGCCCGGCCTTGCCGTAGACGGAGGCGACCTCCGGGAACGAGCGGATGATCCGATCTTGAGTCTGGAGCAGCTCGGCCGCCTTGGTCACCGAGATGCCGGGAAGGGTCGTCGGCATGTACATCAGCGTGCCTTCGTCGAGCGTCGGCATGAACTCCGAGCCGAGCTGCCGTGCCGGCCAGACACTGAGTCCGAGCACCGCCAGTGCCAGCAGGATGGTCAGGGTCTTGGCGCTAAGGACGCCGCGGATGAGCGGGCGGTAGAGCGCAATCAGGCCGCGATTGATCGGGTTTCGGCGCTCCGGGATGATCCGTCCCCTGACGAAGACCACCATCAGGGCGGGGACGAGCGTCACCGACAGGAGCGCAGCCGCTGCCATGGCGAAGGTCTTGGTATAGGCGAGCGGGCCGAACAGGCGGCCTTCCTCCGCTTCCAGCGTGAAGATCGGCAGGAAGGAGACGGTGATGACGAGCAGGCTGAAGAACAGGGCCGGCCCGACCTCGCTGGCCGCCTCGATCAGGATGTCGACACGCGGCTTGTCCGGCGACGCCCGTTCGAGATGCTTGTGCGCGTTCTCGATCATGACGATGGCAGCGTCGATCATCGCGCCGACAGCGATGGCGATGCCGCCCAGGCTCATGATGTTGGAGCCGAGGCCAAGCGCCTTCATCGCCGCGAAGGCCATCAGGATGCCGACCGGCAGCATGATGATCGCCACCAGCGCGCTGCGCAGATGCAGCAGGAAGACGATGCAGACCAGGGCGACGATGATGCTCTCTTCGATCAGCGTGCCCTTCAGCGTCTCAATCGCTTGTTCGATCAACCCCGAGCGATCATAGACCGGCACGATCTCCGCACCGCCCGGCAGGCTCGAGGCGATCTCCGCGAGGCGTGCCTTGGCGTGCTCGATGACGGAGAGGGCGTTGGCGCCGAAGCGCTGCAGGATGATGCCGCTTGCGACCTCACCCTCGCCATTGAGCTCGGTGATGCCGCGCCGTTCGTCAGGGCCGAGCTCGACCCGCGCCACGTCGGATAGCCGCAGAGGCACGCCGCGCTCGCTCTTCAGCACGATGGTCTCGATGTCGGCGGCCGATTTCAGATAGCCGCGACCGCGCACCATGAACTCGAACTCGCTAAGCTCGACCGTGCGCCCGCCGACATCGATATTGCTGTTGCGGACGGCTTCGCGCAGGGCCGTGAGCGAGACGCCCTGCGCCCGTAGGCGCACGGGATCGACCACGATCGCATATTGCTTGACGAAGCCGCCGACGCTGGCGACCTCGGCCACGCCTTCTGCGCGCGAGGCGGCAAAGCGGATCTTCCAGTCCTGCAGGGAGCGCAGCTCGGCCAGGGTCATGTCCTTGGCCATCACGGCGTATTGATAGACCCAGCCGACTCCGGTCGCGTCCGGCCCGAGCGTCGGCGTCACGCCCGAGGGCAGGCGGCGTGCTGCGGTGTTGAGGTATTCCAGAACGCGCGAGCGCGCCCAATAGGGATCGGTGCCGTCCGCGAAGATCACATAGACGAAGGAAACGCCGAAGAAGGAGAAGCCGCGTACGACCCGTGCCTTCGGTACGGTCAGCATCGAGCTCGTCAATGGATAGGTGACCTGATCCTCGATCACCTGCGGCGCCTGGCCGGGGTATTCGGTGTAGACGATGACCTGGACGTCGGAGAGGTCCGGGATGGCATCGAGCGGCAAGGTCCTGAGCGCGTAGATTCCGGCGGCCACGGCGAAGGCCGTAGCGACGAAGATGAGAACCAGGTTGCGCGCCGACCAGGCGATCAGGCGGGCGATCATGGTTTGGCCTCCGGCTGGGCGAAGCCGCTGAGCGCGGCCTTGAGGTTGCTCTCGGCATCGATCAGGAAATTGGCCGAGATGACGACGCGGTCGCCCTCGGCGACCCCTTCGGTGATCGCGACCATGCCGTCGCCACGATGGCCGAGCCTGACCTCGCGCGGTTCGAAACGGCCCTCGCCACGATCGACGATGACGATGCGGCGCGTGCCGCTATCGATCACGGCGCTGTCGGGAACAGCGAGTTCCGGAGTTGCATCGCCGGAGCCGATCTCGACGTCGGCATACATGTTCGGCAGCAGCACGCCCTCGCGGTTCTCGATTTCGATGCGGACTTTTGCCGTGCGCGTCGCCCCGGCAACCTCCGGATAGATCACGCTGATGCGCCCCTCGAATGTCGTGCCGGGGCGACCGCGCAGACGAATCGTGGCCACGGCTCCCGGGCGGATGGCAGCCAGCTCGCGCTCCGGCACATCGGCCAGAACCCAGATCGTCGAGATGTCGGCGAGCCGGAACAGGCTGGTGCCGGCCGCCATCTTCATCCCGTCGCTGACCGTGCGCTCGAGCACGATGCCGTCGCGCGGCGCCGACCAGTTGATCGTCAGCGGCACCTTCCGGCTACGCTCGATCTCGGCAATGACTTCGGACGGAACGCCGAGGTTCTCGAGCCGCTGCCTCGCTCCGCCTTCTGGCACGCCGCGCGCGGCGGCATTGAGCTCGGTGATGAATTGCGCACCGGCCGTGCTGATCTCCGGCGAGTAGATGCGTGCGAGCCGGGCTCCCTTCGTGACGCGCTCGCCGGTCGTGATCGGTGCGACTTCCTGGACGAAGGCATCCGCCCGTATCGTCACCACGGAAACCCGCCGTTCATCGAGCTGCACGGTGCCGGGCACACGGATCGATTGCGCGATGGCTTTGCGGGTGACGAGCTCGGAGCGGACGCCGCTGCGCTGGATGCGGCCCGGCGACAGCTTGACGATGCCGTCCTCGTTGTCCTCGCCTGCATGGACGGGGAGATAGTCCATCCCCATCGAGTCCTTCTTCGGCACCGGCGAGGTGTCGGGCAGACCCATGGGATTGCGGTAGTAGAGGACACGCTTCGCGTCGGCCTGCGCCGTCTGCTTCTCGCTCTGGGGCATTTCCTCGAAGCTGATGTCCTGGCTGGCGCGGATGGCCAGGAACGGCCTGCCGTCCCCGGTCTGCCGCGGCTGCGCCGAGTAGACCGGTTTGCGGTCGGGGTCCTGATAGTAGATCACCGGCCCGCTTCCAGCAGGTTCCGGTGCGGCGAACGAGCCGTCGAAGCCGCGCCAGCCGACCGCAAGGCTGCGTTGCCCGGCCCAATAGCCTGCGCCTCCCGCCGCCAGGACCGCGGCGAGAGCGAGGCTCGCGAGGGCGATGCGCTTCATGGCAGGGCCTTGAGGATCAGTCTGTTTTCGAGCGTGCCGGTCTCGCCCTGGACCTTGGCGCCAAGCGAGAGGCGCCAGCCGCCGGCCATGGTGAGATTGGTCTTGAAACGATAGGTCCCGGGCTCGGTCGATGGCATCGCCTCGATCGGCGACGCCATCGTCTCCATGCCGTCGGGCGCCATATCGATGCGCTGCGCAAAGATCACAGCGTCGGGGACCGGCTTGCCCGAGCGCTTGTCGACGAGCTGGACGGCGACGGTGACGCCGTTGCCCTGCTTCAGCTCGCTCTGAACGAGCCGGAACTCGTAGTCCTTGATGTCAGCGAGCGCCGGAAGCGAGACGGCAGCGAGCGGAAGCGCTACGGCGAGCGCCCGCAAAGTGTCGGTGAAGGTCATGATCGAAGTCCTGAGTGCATCAGGCTGCCGCACAGGCGCGCAGCCTCAGACGTGGCGGTGGCCACGGCTCACCGTCCGCCCGGAACTGCCGTGCGGACGAAACCAGCGCCGTCGCGCTGGCGATGCCTCAGCTTCGTGGAGGTCGTGCAGGCGGCTCGAACGGCCGCGAAACATGATCGGCATCGTCGCCGCGCAGTTCGAGTTGGGCGGTGGCGGGCCGGGCGAGCTTGACGAAATCGCCTGGCGCGCTCGCTGAACATTTGGCCAGGCAGAAGCTCAGTGCTGGGCAGTTGGTCGTGCAATCCTTCGCGGTGCCCTGATCGGTCGGGCAGCACGGCATGCCGGCGTCCATCGGCATCGCCATTTCCACGGCATCCGTCCGGCCAAAGCCAGCGGAGGCCGGGGTCACGATGCCAGCCAGGACGGTGGCCGTGACGAACAGGGCCAGAACCAGACAGTGTGCGAGGAGCCGAAGCTTCATGCGGTTGAAAATGCCATGGCCGAACCATTCACGGAAGGCCGGCAGTTTCAAGACATCGTCATCGCGAGCAGGACGCGGATATTGCGGACGACTTGGAAGTTGGGGCGCGACTGGAGGCAGCCGCCATCACTGCCGATGTCCGCCTCCCGTCTACCACCCAATGTCGGGCGCATGCGGTATCGCTGCGCGGCCTCCCATGACAAGCCGAGGGTCGATCCTCAGCTGAAATCGCGCACGAGCGCAACGAACTGCTTCAGCAGCGCGGAGGAGTCGTTGCCGCGGTGGCTCATGATGATCGGGGTCGACAGCGTCGGCTCGTCGAGGTCGAGGAAGCGGATGTCGTCGCGGCCCAGTCGCCTGACCGAGGCGGGCACGACGCAGAGCCCACCGCCCGATGCCACTAGCCCCAGGGCCGTCTGCAGTTCGCGCGCTTCCAGGCTGACATTGGGCTCGATCCCGACCTCGCGATAGAAGGAGAGAACCTGATCGGCGTAGGATGGCCGGGGCGATCTCGGATAGATGATCAGCGGCTCCCCGACCGTTTGTCTAAGACGCAGCTTGCCTTCGGTCGCTGCGAGCGGATGGTCGATCGGGACCGCCAGGCACAGCTGTTCCTCGCGGATCACGGTGCGCACCAAGGCCGCATCCTCGAAGCGCAAGCGGCCGAAGCCGACATCTATGCGCCCGTCCTTCAGCGCCGCGACCTGCTCGATCGTCGTCATCTCCAGGAGCTGGATATCGGCGCCGGGCACCATGATCCGGAAGCGGCGGATGAGATCGGGCAGGGCGTCGTAGAGGGTTGAGGCGACGAAGCCGATGTTGAACTGCAGCACCATGCCCTTGGCGATGCGCTGGGTCATCGCCTTCATCTCGTCGACCCGCTGGAGCACCTGTCGGCCTTGCTCGAAAAGGTATCGGCCCGCTTCGGTCAGGGTCAGGGGCCGCCTTCGGTCGAGCAGCAGGACGCCGAGCTCATCCTCGAGCTGCTGCACCTGCCGGCTCAGTGGTGGCTGGGCGATATTCAGCTTTTCCGCGGCCCGGCTGAAGGAACCTTCGGCCGCGACCATGGTGAAATAGCGCAGGTGCCTTAGCTCCATCTCACGACCTCCCAAGGCTTCCATACCTGTGAGGTATGAAAATAGACGCAATCAATCCTGTCCTTCAAGCAGGGTGGGCCGTAGCGTTCCGATATCGAAAGGGAGCGCCGCCGTGCCGGAGTCAACGACCAGAATCGAGCAGGTCGAGACGTTTCTGGTCGACCTGCCGACCATCCGCCCGCATCAGCTGGCGATGACGACGATGCACGGTCAGACGCTGATGATCGTCCGGATCCACACCTCCGAGGGCATCGTCGGCATCGGCGAGGGAACGACGATCGGCGGGCTGGCCTACGGGCCGGAAAGCCCGGAGGGCATGAAGCTCGCGATCGACACCTACATCGGCCCGATCCTGCTCGCAGCCGACCCGACCCGGATCGGCGCGACCATGGCGGCGATCGGGCGATCGGTGCAGGGCAACAATTTCGCCAAATGCGCGGTCGAGACGGCGCTGCTCGACGCGCTCGGCAAGCGCACCGGCCTTCCGGTCTCCGAACTGCTCGGCGGGCGCCATCACGATCGGCTCCCCGTCGCCTGGACGCTCGCCAGTGGCGACACGGCGCGGGACATAGCCGAAGCCGAGGAGATGCTCGGGCGGCGCCGGCACAACATCTTCAAGCTCAAGATCGGCAAGGGCGATCCCAAGGCGAACGTCGCCCATGTCGCCGCGATCAAGAAGGCCCTCGGCGCGCGTGCCTCGGTGCGGGTCGACATCAATCAGGCCTGGTCCGAGGCGACGGCCTCGGCCCTGCTGCCGGCGCTGGCGGACGCCGGCGTCGATCTGATCGAGCAGCCGATCCAGCGGCGACATATCAAGGGGCTGGCGCGCCTGGCGCGCGAGACACCGGTCGCCATCATGGCCGATGAGGCGCTGCAGGGGCCCGATACCGCTTTCCAGCTTGCCGCGAGCGCCGCGGCGGACGTCTTCGCGATCAAGATCGCGCAATCGGGTGGCCTCTTCGCCGGCGCCAAGGTCGCGGCCATCGCCGAAGCCGCCGGGATCGGGCTCTACGGCGGCACCATGCTCGAAGGCGCGGTCGGTACCGCCGCCTCCGCGCAGCTGTTCTCGACCTTCGGCGAGCTCGAATGGGGCACGGAGCTGTTCGGCCCGCTGCTGCTCACCGAGGAAATCCTCGAGGCGCCGCTGGAATACGGCGAGTTCAGCCTGCGCGTGCCGACCGGCCCCGGCCTCGGCATCGCGCTCGACGAGTCCCGCCTCGGCCGCTTCCGGCGCGACCGCGCCGAGCGCAGTGTCCATCTCCTCAAGACGGGGTCGTGATCATGCTGTTCCAGGTCGTGATGGACGTCCGCATTCCCCATGACGTCCCGGCGGAGAAGGTCGAGCTGCTCAAGCAGGCCGAGCGCGAACGGGCCCAAGAACTGCAGCGCGAGGGCACCTGGCGGCATCTGTGGCGCCATGCCGGCCGCTACGCCAACACCAGCATCTTCGATGTCGAAAGCCCGCAGGCCCTGCACGACATCCTCTCCACCCTGCCGCTGTTCCCATTCATGGACATCGGCGTGACCCCGCTCTGTCGCCATCCGTCATCGATCCACGGCGACGACCGGTAACCAACAATATCAAGGGAAGGAAACGGACATGCCCGCCAATCTGATCTCCAAGAAGGACATGAAGGATCTCGCGGAGCAGGCCGCCGGCCGCAGCGAGAGCAAGGGCGATGCGCGGGTCAAGGAAGTGACCGAGCGGCTGCTCTACCGGCTGATGCAGGTCATCGACGAATGCGACGTGTCGATGGACGAGTTCTGGGCCGCGGTCGGCTTCATCGCCAAGACCGCCAAGAACAACGAGTTCGGGCTGATGATCCCGGGTCTGGCGCTGGAGCATTTCCTCGACCTGCGCCTCGACGAGGCCGAACGGCGCGCCGGCATCAATGGCGGCACGATGCGCACGATCGAAGGGCCGCTCTACGTCGCCGGCGCGCCGCTCTCCAAGGGCGAGGCGCGCATGGACGACGGCACCGATCCCGGCGAGATCTTCTTCATCTCCGGCCAGGTCACGGGCGAGGGCGGCAATCCCATTCCCGGCGCGATCGTCGACATCTGGCACGCCAATTCGAAGGGTGGCTATTCCTTCATCGACGGCGAGCAGGCGCCGTTCAATCTGCGCCGCCGGATCGAGACCGATGCACAAGGGCGCTATCTCGCCCGGACGATCGTGCCCAACGGCTATGGCTGCCCGCCGCAGAGCGCGACGCGGGAAATCCTGACCCTGCTCGGCCGGCATGCCGAACGCCCCGCCCATGTCCATTACTTCATCTCGGCGCCGGGCCACCGCCATCTGACGACGCAGTTCAACTTCACCGGCGACAAATACCTCCACACAGACTTCGCCTTCGGCACGCGCGATGAGCTGATCGTGACGCTGGAGCGGGTGAACGACCCGGAGGAGATCCGCAAGGCCGGCCTCAACCGGCCCTTTGCGCGGGCGACCTTCGACGTCGTGCTTGTCCAGGACAAGGCGGGCGCTCCGGTGACCAACGTCCAGCGCGAGCATGTCATCGCGGCCTGACGCAGCTCATATCGGCGAGCCGCCCGCTCAAGGCGAGCCAACAACAAGCTTCGAGGGAGAAACAGCTATGTTCGAGGACACCATTGCCCGGCTAGAGGCTTCCGTTGAGCACAATGCGGAGACCGGCGCCTTCCGCTGCAGGCGCGACATCTTCACCGACCCGGAGTTCTTCGAACTCGAGATGAAGCACATCTGGGAAGGTAACTGGGTCTACCTTGCCCATGAGACCCAGATCCCGAACAACAACGACTACATCACCGGCTATATCGGCCGCCAGCCGATCGTGATCTCGCGCGACCGCACCGGCCAGTTGCACTGCTTCCTCAATGCCTGCTCGCATCGCGGCGCGATGGTCTGCCGGCACAAGCGCGGCAACAAGACGACCTATACCTGCCCCTTCCATGGCTGGACCTTCAACAACACCGGCAAGCTGCTGAAGGCGAAGGACCCCGACGGCGCGGGCTATCCCGAGAGCTTTAACAAGAACGGCAGCCACGACCTCAGCAAGGTCGCGCGCTTCGAGAACTATCGCGGCTTCCTGTTCGGCTCGCTCAACCCCGACGTCCTGCCGCTCGAAGAGCATCTGGGCGAAGCCAGGAAGATCATCGACCTGATCGTCGACCAGTCGCCCGACGGACTCGAAGTGCTGCGCGGTAACTCGCAGTACATCTATGACGGCAACTGGAAGCTGCAGGCCGAGAACGGCGCCGACGGCTACCATGTCTCGTCGGTGCACTGGAACTATGCGGCGACGACCCAGCAGCGCAAGGCCGCTGCCGCGGCGGCCGAGGGTGAAGATGCAGTCCGCGCCATGGATGCCGGCGGCTGGGCCAAGAAGGGCGGCGGCTTCTACTCCTACGACTATGGCCACCTGTTGCTCTGGACCAACTGGACGAACCCGCAGGACCGCCCGCTCTGGCCCGAACGCGACGAGCTCATCGCGAAATACGGCCAGGCCCGCACCGACTGGATGATCGAGAAGAGCCGCAATCTCTGCCTCTATCCGAACGTCTTCCTGATGGACCAGTTCTCGTCGCAGATCCGGATGTACCGGCCGGTCTCCGTCGACAAGACCGAGGTGACGATCTACTGCATCGCCCCCCGCAATGAGAGCGCCGAGGCGCGGGCGCACCGCATTCGGCAATATGAAGACTTCTTCAACGCCTCCGGGATGGCGACACCGGACGATCTCGAGGAGTTCCGCTCCTGCCAGATCGGCTATGGCGCCCGCCATGCGATGTGGAACGACCTGTCGCGCGGCGCCGCGCACTGGATCCAGGGCGCCGACGAGGATGCCGAGGCGATCGGCATGAAGCCGCTCCTCTCCGGCGCCAAGACCGAGGATGAAGGCCTCTTCGTGATCCAGCACAGCTACTGGAAGGACGCGCTCGTCGCCGGGTTGCGCAAGGACGCTGCTGCGGCCGTGGCCTTGAAGGTTGCGGCCGAATAACGGCGGTCGCGCCGCGACACCCGCGGTGCAGCCACATCATTCGATCATTCGGACAAAGGGAGGACCATCATGTCCGCCGCATTGCAATCCGTGCCGGCCGAAAGCGCTGTTCAGGGGCGCGACATCTCGATCGAGGAGATCCAGGCTTTCCTCTACGCCGAGGCCCGCTGCCTCGACGACAAGGATTGGGACGGCTGGCTGACGCATTATGCGCCGCAGGCCACCTTCCACATGCCGGCCTGGGACGATGACGACGAGCTGACGGTCGATCCGCAGCGCGAGATCTCGCTGATCTATTACGGCTCGAAGCAGGGCATCGAGGATCGCGTCTTCCGGATCAACACCGAGCGTTCCTCCGCCACCTCGCTGCCCGAGCCGCGCACCTCGCACAACATCTCCAATGTCGAGATCGTCGAGCGCGGGCCGGGCTGGGCCAAGATCCGCTTCAACTGGTTCAACCTGAGCTTCCGCTACAAGACGACCGACAGCTACTTCGGCACGTCCTACTATACGCTCGACACCTCAGGCGAGCGCCCGCTCATCACTGCCAAGAAAGTCGTCCTCAAGAACGACTACATCCACCACGTCGTGGACATCTATCACATCTGACGGCGCTATCCGTCCGGCGAGGAAACCATGACCCACAGGATTGCCCTCAACTTCGAGGACGGCGTCACGCGGTTCATCGAAGCCCGTGCCGACGAGCTGGTGGCGGATGCCGCCTACCGGCTCGGCTTCAACATTCCGATGGATTGCCGCGACGGCGCCTGCGGCACCTGCAAGTGCCATTGCGAGAGCGGCGATTATTCGCTCGGCAGCTATCTCGACGACGCGATGACCGAGGACGAGGCGCAGGAACGCTATGTCCTGACCTGCCAGATGAAGGCGAAGTCGGATTGCGTGATCAGCATTCCCGCGGCCTCCTCGGTTTGCAAGGTCAAGGTCGCGGTCCATGCCGGCGAGTTGGCCGAGGTGCGGCGGCTCTCGCCGTCGAGCATCGGCTTCTCGGTCAAGGTGGCCGCCATCGGCGAGCTTTCCTATCTGCCCGGGCAATATGTGAACGTCGCCGTGCCCGGGACGACGCAGGCGCGCTCCTATTCGTTCTCCTCCATGCCGCGGGATGGGATGGTCGAGTTCCTGGTACGCAACATCCCGGGCGGGCTGATGTCGACCTATCTCTCCGAGCTCGCGAAGCCGGGGGAGGCGCTGAGCCTTACCGGACCGGTCGGCTCCTTCTACCTGCGCGACGTGACCCGCCCGCTGCTGCTGCTCGCTGGCGGCACCGGCCTCGCGCCCTTCCTCGCCATGCTGCAGGAACTGCAGCGCAAGGGAACGGCCGAGCCGATCCACATGATCTACGGCGTGACCTCCGATGCCGACCTCGTCGAGGTCGAGAAGCTCGACGCCTTCGCCGCGGCGATACCCGGTTTCACCTATGCCACCGTGGTCGCCGACCCCAACTCCGCCCATGAGCGCAAGGGCTACGTCACCCATCACCTTCCGGAGGCGGCCCTGCACGGCGGCAATGTCGACATCTATCTCTGCGGCCCGCCACCGATGGTCGACGCGGTCCGCAGTTACCTGGCCGACAAAGGTGTGAAGCCGGCCAATTTCCATTTCGAGAAGTTCAATCCTTCGGAGAACAAGTGATGACGGCCAACGCCCGCTTCTCCGGCAAGAGCATCGTCGTCACCGGCGCGGCACAGGGCATCGGCCGGCAGGTGGCGATCGAAGCTGCGGCGGACGGGGCGCGACTGACGCTTGTCGATCGCTCGCCGCTGGTGCGGGAGGTCGCCGAGCAGATCAACGCGGAGCATGGCCCGAGCATGGCCATCGCCGTCGAGGTGGATCTCGAAACCTGGTCCGGCAGCGAGGAGGCCATGGCCAGGGCGAATGGCCGCTATGGCGCGATCGACGTGCTCGTCAACAATGTCGGCGGCGCGATCTGGATGAAGCCTTTCGATCGCTTCGACGAGAAGCAGATCGTCGCCGAGATCAACCGCTCGCTGTTCCCCGCGCTCTGGGGCTGCCGCGCTGTGCTGCCCTATATGTACGAGCAGAACCGCGGCGCCATCGTCAACGTCTCCTCGATCGCGACCAAGGGGATCAACCGGGTGCCCTATTCCGCGGCGAAAGGGGCGGTGAATGCGCTCACCGCCGCGCTGGCCTTCGAGATCGGCACGCGCAACATCCGCATCAACGCCGTCGCGCCCGGCGGCACCAGCGCCCCGCCGCGGAAGATCCCGCGCGGAACCGACCCGCTGACCGCCCAGGACAAGGTCTGGATCAAGCAGGTGGTCGACCAGACCGTCGAATCCAGCCACATGAAGCGCTACGGCCTGCAGCGCGAAATGTCGGCTGCGATCCTGTTTCTGGCCTCCGACGCCGCCTCCTACATCACCGGCACGGTGCTGCCGGTCGGCGGCGGCGACCAGGGCTGAGGCATGCCCGGCGACGGCCATCCGCGCCCGGATAACGTCGCGCCACGGCGCATCGCGCTTGGCGTTGTCGAGACAGCCCATCCGCCTGGGGCGTTCTCGTCCAAGCGGTGTCGCCATCCCGGCCGGAGCGCCGGAATTCATCGCAGGGCACCGAGCCTTAGGGCGGCTTTCGAGGCTGCGCGACTGTCGCGACTTGCCCGGGCGAGGGCTCAATCCCGCCGAAGCACACTCCAGCCGCTTGCCATTGAGCTATACCTTCAGTGAATAACAGCCATGATTTGCGGGTTCTGCTCGCGTCATGTTTCCATCGTTATGGCATTTTGATGCAGGGCTGAACGAATCGATACCTTGTAGGTATCAAAATACACCCAAACGATCCTGTCTTTCCAATCCCCCGCTCCCTACTGTTTTCGGCAAGAGGGAACAGCCAACCGGAGGCGCCGGCGCATCAGCGCGATCGGCCGCTTCACGGCACAGGCAATGTCGACAACGCGGGAGGAGCAATCATGACGGGTTCGGTTTTCTCAGGCGGGCGGCTGGATCGGCGTCGCCTTCTGCTCGGCTCGGCCGGGCTGGCTGCAGCCGGTGCAGGCTTCCGGTTTCCGACGCCGGCGATCGCGCAAGCTGCGCCGCTCAAGGTCGGCTTCATGCTGCCCTATTCCGGGACCTTCGCGAAGCTCGGCAAGTTCATCGATGACGGTTTCCGGCTCTATGCCGAGAGCAATGCCGGGCTCTTCCGCGGCCGCAAGCTCGAATTCGTGCAGGTCGACGACGAGTCCAAGCCGGAGACGGCGACCGAGAACATGAATCGCCTCGTCAGTCGCGAGAAGGTCGACGTCGTCGTCGGGACCGTCCATTCCGGCGTGGCCATGGCGATGGTCAAGGTCGCGCGCGACACCAAGACCATGCTGATCATCCCGAATGCCGGCGTGAACGAGGCGACCGGCCCGATGTGCGCGCCCAACATCTTCCGCACCTCGTTCTCGAACTGGCAGGTCTGCCACCCGATGGGGCAGGTGATGTTCGACGAGGGCCGTCGGCGCGTCGTGACGATCACCTGGCGCTATGCTGCTGGCACGCAGATGATCGAGGCCTTCAAGGAAGGCTTCACCAAGGCGGGTGGCCAGATCGTGGAAGACCTCGCTCTGCCTTTCCCCGAGGTCGAGTTCCAGGCCTTGATCACGCGCATCGCCGCGCTCAAGCCCGACGCCGTCTTCGCCTTCTTCGCGGGCGGCGGCGCGGTGAAGTTCGTCAAGGACTATGCCGCCGCCGGGCTGAACCGGATGATCCCGCTCTACGGCGCAGGCTTCCTCACCGACGGCACCTTGCAGGCGCAGGGCTCCGACGCCAACGGCATCAAGACCACGCTGCATTATGCCGACAATCTCGACATCGGGCCCAATCGAGAGTTCCTGCAGGCCTTCAAGCAGAAGACCGGCGAGGAAGGCGACATCTACGCCGTCCAGGGCTGGGATGCCGCCGCCCTGCTTGCGGCGGGGCTCGGCGCCACGCGTGGCGACTGGTCGGCGCGTGACAAGGTGATCGCGGCAATGCGCGGGGCGGAATTGGCGAGCCCGCGCGGCGTCGTCCGCTTCAACAAGGCCGGCAACCCTGTCCAGGACATCTATCTCCGCGAGGTCCGCAACGGCCGCAACGAGTTCGTCTCGATCGCGGGTCGCGCTGTCGACGATCCGGCGCGCGGCTGCCGGGCGGTCTGAGCGACCGCTTTCACTGCCTCCCCTGTTCGAGGGCTGTTCCCATGGACATCGTGACCTTCGCCGTTCAGCTCCTGAACGGCGTCCAATACGGGCTGGTGCTCTTCTTGGTCGCCAGCGGCCTGACGCTCGTGTTCGGCATATTGGGCGTGATCAATCTCGCCCATGGCGCCTTCTACATGCTCGGCGCCTATCTCTCCTGGTACCTGGCCTCGGTCACAGGGAGCTTCGCGCTCGCGCTCGTCGGTGCGCTCGCCATCTCGTTCCTGCTCGGCATCGCGCTCGAGGAGGTCTTCGTGAAGCGCATGATCGGGCGCGATCATCTCGCGCAGGTGCTGCTCTCCTTCGGCCTGATCCTGGTCATCGACGAGCTCCGCCAGATCCTGTTCGGCAAGGATGTGCACGCGGTCGCTCCGCCGGCCTGGCTGGGCGGCTCGATCCAACTCACCGAGGTCCTGTCCTATCCGGTCTACCGGCTGGCGCTGTGCGCGATCTGCCTCGTGCTGGCCGCCGCGATCTTCTACGTGCTGCAGAAGACGCGCCTCGGCATGGTGGTGCGCGCCGGCGCCGAGAACCGCGACATGACCCGCGCGCTCGGCATCCCCTTCGATCTGGTCAACCGCTACGTCTTCGCCGGCGGGATCGCGCTCGCAGCGCTCGGCGGCATCCTCGTCGCGCCGGTCTCGACCGTCTTTCCCGGCATGGGCGACGGCATGCTCATCCTGTCTTTCGTCGTGGTCGTGCTCGGCGGCATCGGCTCGGTCGCCGGGGCGGCGATTGGGGCCCTGCTGATCGGGCTGACCGACACCTTCGGCAAGGTCTTCTTCCCGCAGATCTCGTCGATCCTGATCTATGTGCTGATGGCCGGCGTGCTGCTGTGGCGGCCGAACGGCCTGCTCGGCAAGGCTTGAGGAGGCCAGGTCGATGATGTCCCGCCTGTCCGGCCAGACCCTGCTCGTCGCCGCGCTGATCGCGGCGGCCCTGGCTCTGCCTTTCCTGACCAGCGACTATTATGTCCAGTTCGCCGCCAAGGCGATCCTGCTGGCGATGCTGGCGCTCTCGCTCAACCTCGTCGCCGGCTATGGCGGGCTGGTCAGCCTGTGCCACGCCGCCTTCTTCGGCCTCGCCGGCTATCTGCTCGGCTTCATGACGCCGGAGAGCGGCGGTGCCTCGCTCTGGCTGGCCCTGCCGGTCACGCTGATCGTGGTCGGCGCTGTCGCGGCGGTGATCGGGGCGCTGTCGCTGCGGACGCGCGGCATCTACTTCATCATGGTGACGCTCGCCTTCGGCGAGATGCTGTTCTACCTCTTCCACGACACCAAGATCGGCGGCGGCTCGGACGGTCTCTACATCTACTTCAAGCCGGAGATCGCACTCGCCGGCGTGACGCTGGTCGATCTCGATAGCCACCGGTCCTTCTATTACGTCGTACTCGCCTGCCTGCTCGGCACCGCCGCGCTGATCCGGGCGCTGGTCGGCTCGCCTTTCGGCCATGCGCTGGTCGCGGCCAAGAGCAATGAGCGGCGGGCGCTGTCGCTCGGCTTCCCGGTCTTCCGGGTCCGCCTCGCCGCCTTCGTCATCTCGGCGATGATCGCGGCGCTCGCGGGTTTCTTCTCCGCCGCCCAGTTCGGCTTCATCGCCCCGCAGGTACTCGGCTGGCATATGTCCGCGACCGTTCTGGTGATGGTCGTGCTCGGCGGGTTGAGCTCGATCCTCGGGCCGATCGCCGGCGCGCTCGCTCTGCTCGGCCTGGAGGAGTTGCTGAAGTCGAGCTTCGAGCAATGGAAGCTGATCAAGGGCCTCATCGTCATCGCGCTCGTCTTCGCCCTGCCGGGCGGGCTGCAGCAGCTGCTCGGCCTCCTCCTGCCGGAGCGGACGAAAGACGAGACCAAGGCCGAGGTCGCCACCGTGCCGGAGGTCGTGCCCCATGTCTGAGATCCTCCTGAAGGCGACAGGCCTGGAGAAACGCTATGGCGGCCTGCGCGCCGTCTCCGGCGTCTCGCTCGAGGTCGCCCGCGACGAGATCCACGCGGTGATCGGCCCGAACGGGGCCGGCAAGTCGAGCCTGATCAACCTGCTCTCCGGCGATGTCTCTGTCAGCGCCGGTGCGGTGATGCTGAGGGATCGCGACGTCACGGCGCTGCCGCCCAATGCAAGGGCGATGGCCGGAATCGGACGCTCCTACCAGAAGACGACGATCTTCGCCGAGGCCACGGTGTTCGAGAACGTCCGCCTCGCAGCGCAGGCCCATGGCGGGCAGGCGCTGCGCATGCTGGGCCCGGTCGCGCGCGACGGCAATGTCAATACCCGCGCGACCGCCGCCCTGGCCGAAGTCGGTCTCTCGCATCGCGCCGGCATCGTCGCGCGGCTGATGAGCCATGGCGAGCAGCGCCAGCTCGAGATCGCGATGGTGGTGGCGACCGAGCCCAAGGTCATCCTTCTCGACGAGCCGCTCGCCGGCATGGGCCACGCGGAAGCCTCGCGCATGATCGCGATCATCCGGCGCCTCAAGCTCGGCCGCGCGACCCTGCTGGTGGAGCACGACATGGATGCCGTGTTCGCGCTCGCCGACCGCCTCACCGTGATGGCCGATGGCCAGGTGATCGCGTCCGGCACGCCCGGCGAGGTGCGCTGCCATCCCGCCGTCCGCGCCGCCTATCTCGGCGGCGAGCATGGAGCTGCCGCATGAGCCCGCTTCTCGCCATCAACGACCTCAGCAGTTTCTACGGCGCCAGCCAGGCCCTGCACGGGCTCAGTTTCTCCGTGAACCGTGGCGAGCAGATCGCCCTGATCGGCCGCAACGGCATGGGCAAGACGACGCTGCTGAAATCCATCACCGGCCTGCTGGCGGATCGCCGCGGCGAGATCAGCTTCGCCGGAGCGAACGTGCTTCGGGCGAAGCCGGAGGAGATCGCGCGCCGGGGCGTGGCCTATGTCCCGGAGGGGCGGGGGGTCTTCGGCTCGCTTTCGGTGGTCGAGAATCTCGTCATGGCCGCGCGCGCCGGCGTCTCCGGCTCGCGGCGCTGGACGATCGAACGCGTTTTCGAGGTTTTCCCGCGGCTGCACCAGCGCCGTGGCAATGGCGGGCATCAGCTCTCTGGCGGCGAGCAGCAGATGCTCTCGATCGGCCGCGCTTTGATGACCAACCCCGATCTCATCCTGCTCGACGAGGCGACCGAGGGCCTGGCCCCGCTGATCGCGCTGGAGATCTGGAAGACGCTTCGCATCATCCGCGAGGAGGGCATCGCGACCATCGTCGTCGACAAGGATCATCGCGCCCTCGCCAAGGTCGCCGACCGCATGGTGGTGATGTCGAAGGGCGAGATCGCCTTCGCCGGCTCGCCCGCAGCGCTGCAGGCCGACCCCTCGATCCTCGAGAAGCATCTAGGCGTCTGAGCGATGCCGTTCCTCGACACCGGCCGCTCGCGGCTGTTCTACATGAGCCAGGGGCCAGCCGAGGCGCCGCCGATCGTCTTCTCCAATTCGCTCGGCACCACCCATCGCATGTGGGACGCGGTCGTCGAGGAACTGGCGGCCGAATTTCGCTGCATCCGCTACGATACGCGCGGCCACGGCCTGTCGGATGTGACGCCTGCCGGTTTCGAGATCGCCGACCTTGCCGATGATCTCCTCGCCTTGCTCGATCATCTCGACCTCGCTCACGCCCATGTTGCGGGGCTCTCGCTCGGCGGCATGACCGGGCAGTCCTTTGCCGCGCGCCATCCTGCCCGCACGGCGAGCCTGACCCTGATGGCGACGACGGCGTTTATGCCGACGCGCGCGAGCTGGTATGAGCGCGCCGCCCTGGTGCGCTGCGAGGGTACGCAGGCGATCCTCGAGGCGACGCTGCCGCGCTGGTTCACCGACGGCTTTCGCGCGGCGGCGCCGCATGAGGTCGAGCCGGTAGCAGAGACGTTCCGCTCCGTCCCGGCAGAGGGATACGCCGCCTGCTGCGAAGCCATCGGCCGGATGGATCTGCGCCCCGGCCTGAAGGACATCCTCGCGCCCACAACCATCATCGCCGGTCGTGACGATCCTGCGACCCCGGCCGCGATGAGCGAGGCCATGCACGAGGCGATCCCGGGCAGCAGGCTCGTCGTTCTGGCGCCGGCCGCTCATCTGCTCGCGGTGGAACAGCCCGCGGCGGTGGCGACGCAGCTCGAACGCATCGTCCGGGGCGAGCGGGGCGGCTGACGCCCGCCCCGACCATGACCTCGCCGACCATTCCGACCGAACGAGCTATCGAAGGGCGTTCCATGTCCACTTCCGCAACATCGACGCGAGACATCAAGACCATCATCGACGAGGGGCAGATGACCGGCGGCCGCTGGGCGGTCGTCGCACTCTGCTTCCTGATCGCGCTGCTGGACGGTTTCGACACGCAGTCGATCGCCTTCATCGGCCCGGCGATCGCCCAGGACTTCGCGATGGGCCCGGCCGACATGACCTGGGTGGCTTCGACGGCGGGGAGCGCACTGCGCCAATAGCTGATATTGGGGCCTCGCCCGGAAGCGGACATTCGCGCTTAGGCTGCTGCGCGTGGGCGCGCCACATACAGCACGCCCATCGTGGCAACGGCCAGGAGCGCGCCCAGCATCGCCGCCAGATAGTCGCCCTTCAGCAGGGGCCAGAGTCCGACCGCGACCATCATCAAGGCCAGAAGCTCTATGAGTGTCACAGAGATCGGACTCTTCATGCGCCGCCTGATCATGCCGGTTCTCGCCAGTCTTGGTTGATGCCAGATGTTAACGAGGATGCCGCAGGCGATGGCGCATGCAACACCGAGCAAACTGACCAGACCGGCCCAGGCATCGAACATCAGCAAAAGCATCAACGGCGGTGCGGCGAACGTGACTGCCAGCCAGGATACGGCGCCAAAACGGGCGCGCTCGCGTAAGCGGGGATCCAGCGGTGCGGTCAAGGCAAGTTCGGCGGCTTCGTCTGCCGACATCGCGATCCAGGTCAGACCACCGGCAATCTGGCCACACAGAACGATTAGAACCGGCACGAGCGCCGAGGCATCGTTAGCCCCGCTCGCGACCCGGTAGACTGTCACGACGGCGATCGGGATCAGGAAAATGCATTGCATCAGGATCTGCGACAACAGCCACGGATCGCGTAGAATGATGCGTCGTTCCTTGAGCATCAGTGCCGCCACTGGTGACGCTCCGAAGGATGCGCGACTGCGCCTGGCGCGGGGTGGACCGGCAAACGCCGATCCTGCTGCGAGGACCGCATTGCGCACAAAGCTCTCGGCAAGGCTGGTAAACATCAGCACGGCCATCAGCACAGCGCAGGCAACCACAGCCAAGAGGGCCACAACATCGCCCGTCACGGCGCGGGCAGGCAGCATCGCCATTTGCCAAACAAGAGATTGAGGGTTGGCAACATAGTCCGCGACGAGGGCGTCCTTTGGGCCTGGCCCAAAAATCGCGTCCCACTGCACCATCACAAGCACCAGCAGACCGGCCAGCGCTGCCGCCACCTGCGCCGCAACGCGCGTGCTCCGGATACCGATAAGGCGCACCAGGCCCATTGCCAGTCCGATCGCGATGGCCGTTGCGCTGAGCGCAAGGGCCAGGATCAAGGGCAGGCCAGCCAACCAATGAGGTCCGCGCTGCACCGCCAGAAGGATCAGCATCGGCCCGCCATAAAGGCCGGCTTTTGTGAGCGTGAAACCAAAGACGTTGAGAGCCCTGACCAGCAGCACCGTTTGCGGGGGCAGGGGCGCGGAGAACATCAGATCGTAGTCGCCGCGCGCGTAAAGCGCATAGGCGGCGGAATCGAGCGCGGCTGAGATCATGAGGACGAACAGGAAGGCAAGATTGATCGTCAATGTGATCTGAACGCGCGGATCGGCAGGGTCCAGTTCGCCGGTGGTCATCAGCAGAAGTTGCGACACGCCGAAAATGATCGTGCAGGCCACGGCCAACACGCCCGCGATGCGCCAAGGACGCATTGCTGTTTTCGGGCCTGCCATGTCGGCAATGCCGCGCAATGCCAGACGGGCTTCGAGCGCCAGCACGGCGTGGGTTGCACCGGGCATGAGGGCCTTCATCTCAGGCCGCCTCTTCGCGCGCGACGACATCGAGGAAAACATCTTCAAGGGTAGAGCCTTGGGAGGCACCAGCATTGCGCAGTTCGGCCATCGTGCCTTCGCAGACCAGCCTGCCATTGCGAATGATGCCGATGCGGTCACTGAGCCGCTCAGCGACTTCGAGGATATGCGTGGTGAGGATCACCGTCACGCCGGTTGCGACACGGTCCTGAAGCAGTTCCTTCACGTGGCGTGCCATCGACGCATCGAGGCCTGTCAGCGGCTCGTCAAGGATCAGCAACTCGGGTTCGTGAATCAACGCGCCAGCAAGGGCAACCTTCTGGCGCATACCCTTGGAAAAGCCCTCGCAGCGCTGATCCGCCACACGGGTCAGGTCGAGGGTCTCGAGCAAGGCGTCGCGGCGCAGCTTTGCGACCGCTGGCTCAACTTGCCAAAGGCCGGCGACAAAATCGAGATACTCGACCGGCGTGAGCTTGTCATAAACCATCGGTTCATCTGGGAGCCACGCCACCACACGTTTTGCCGCAACCGGATCACGCAGGCGGTCGATCCCGCAAATGCTGATCTCGCCCACGTCCGGAGAGAGCAGCCCCGCGACAATCCTGAGTGAGGTGGTCTTGCCCGCCCCGTTCGGACCGAGCAATGCGTAGAGCTCGCCGCGCCGTACACTGAGATCAAGGCCGTTGACAGCTGTGAAGCCGCCAAAGCGCTTCACCAGACCGCGAACAACCAGCGCATCATGGCCACTCATTCGAACGCTCCCATTGATGTCGGGCGTTATGCGGCAGCGCTAGTGACGTTCGAGTTAAACTGACAGTCCCAGATAGAGCTGGCTCCGTTTGGCCTGCGTCCGCTTCACACGCGTCGATGGCGGCCCCCGACGCCTTTCACGATCAACCCCCCAGCCTGATCCTGTCTACCTGCTAGGGCGCACTCCAGAGACCGTTCGGATCGAGGCGCTACCGGACACGTTGGCGACTTGATCGGTGTCGTGGAAAGATTCAAAAATCACATCATCGCTTTAGAGCGATGTGCTCCTCGAGATCATCCAGGTCGGTCATCAAAGACCCTGTGAGCAAGGGCTGCGACGGGCTCGCCGTCGAGAAGTGTGCTGAAGACCTGCGCTGCGCGCCCGACATAGCGTTCCTTATGCCGGAGCTTGACGAAGTGCCGGTGGGGAATATCCGCCGCGACCTCGGTGAGCAGGCCCGAGTTTAAGTCGCTGGCGACAACGAGCTTCGACATCAGGCCGGCGGCGGAGCCTGCTGCGATTGCGGTGCGCACGGCTTCGTTGGCCGGCAGTTCCAGCACGACCTCGAGGTCGGCGATAGAATGGCCGGCGCAGGCGAGAACCGCTTCAAGGGCCTGCCGGGTACCCGAACCGGGCTCGCGCAAGACCCAGAGGCTCTCGCCGAATTCTGACGGGTCCACGCGTGTGCGCCTAGCCCAGGGGTGAGTGGGCGCGACGACAATCGCCAGTTCGTCTAGCGCGACGACCTCCTGCACCAGAAGCGGATCATCAATCTCGCCTTCGACGAAACCGATGTCGGCGCGTCCGTTATGAATGGAAGCTGCGACCGTCTCGGTGTTGCCGATCATCAGCGGTGTCTCGATACCCGGGTGTTGGCTGCGAAACAGGGCAAGCTTCTGCGGCAGCCAGTAGTTGCCGACCGTTTGACTCGCAGCGAAGGACAGTCGCCCGCGCTTTAGCCCGGCAAGATCCGACAGGACCTGCTCGCCGGCGACCGCACGGGCAAGGATCGCACGCGCCTCGTTTAGAAACTGGCGCCCAGCATCGGTCAGGACAATCCGGCGCCCGACGCGGTCGAACAGTTTCACGGCATGGCGATGTTCAAGCGCCGCAATCGCCGCACTCGTCGCCGACTGGGTGAGGTTCAGTTCCGTGGCGGCGCGTGTGACGTGCTCACGCTCAGCGACCGCGACAAAAATGCGAAGCTGTTCGAGGGTCATGAGCGTCGACGGTTCCGCGGAGTTTCGGCAGCCTGCAACGAAAATGATCGAGTTGATCGATCGAAACAAGCGAAACAACACGTTGGATTGCTTGAACCCGATGGCGCAAAACCCGGCCGATAGAATTCCGGGTGCTGTGATGACGCTTCAAAGCCCACATCGGGCGAGTCTGACCGATAGAGCCGTCTCAGGCGTGAAGCGCTTCGGGCCAGGTATGCTGCTGTGTTTGGCCGTTTCGGTTGCCGCGCTCGCGGCCGAGCGCCTCGAAGCCGCATTCTTCCAGCGGGCCTGGCTTGAAGCGCTCGTCTTGGCGATCCTTATCGGAACCCTAGTCCGGTCCCTCTGGAAGCCCGATAACCGCTGGCGCCCGGGCATCTCGTTTTCGGCGAAGGCGCTGCTGGAGGTTGCGGTCGTGTTGCTCGGTGCCTCCCTGAGCGCCGCGACGATCGCCGTCACCGGCGCTCCACTCCTGCTTGGTATCGCCGCCGTGGTTTTCGTCGCGATCGGCCTGAGCTACGGCATCGGCCGCCTGCTGGGACTGTCGCAAAGGATGGCGATCCTCGTCGCTTGCGGCAATTCCATCTGCGGAAATTCGGCGATCGCGGCAACGGCGCCAGTCATCGGCGCTGACGGCGAGGATATCGCCGCCTCGATTGCCTTCACTGCCGTGCTCGGGGTCGTGGTCGTGCTTGGCCTGCCACTCCTGATTCCGATGCTGGGCCTCAGCACCCAGCAATTCGGAATCCTGTCCGGCCTGACGGTCTATGCCGTCCCCCAGGTCCTCGCGGCCACGGCTCCGGCGGGACCGACCGCGATCCAGATCGGAACCTTGGTCAAACTGGTGCGCGTGCTCATGCTGGGACCTGTCGTCCTGCTCCTCGCGCTGCTGTCGGGACGGCTGCGCCCCGAGGCGAATGAACCGGCACCGCACGAGTCGGCGGAAGCTCGGCCCAAATTGCGCCCATTCGCCGTCCAACACCTCGTACCCTGGTTCATCGTTGGCTTCGTGGTGATGGCGGCGCTTCGCTCGGCCGGGTTGATTCCGACGGCTCTGCTGACGCCGATCGCAACTGTCGCGCATGCGCTGACGATCGTCTCGATGGCGGCGCTCGGGCTTAGCGTCGACATCCGCTCCGTTGCCAAGGCCGGCCCCCGCATTACAGCCACGGTCGTCCTCTCGATCCTCGCGCTGATGACGATCTCGCTCGGCCTCATCCGCCTGCTTGCGGTGCCCTGAACCGCCCAGACAAGAAGAAGCGGGCCTGAATGGTCGCGTCTCGGCTGCTCAGCTAATGAGTCTCAGGACTTGCACTTCCGGGAGGCCACGGACGCACACCCTTCAGATCATTGGCCAAACTGGAAGGGCTGCGTTACGGGGGGATGCCTTCTTTCGTCATTGTCCCCGCATGCCGTCGGGGCAATTCTTGGCACAATAGGCGCTGACAGACCTCGAAATGGATACCTCGACCCTCCTAATTGTCCATCGGGTGATGAGCGAGCGGAGCATCCGGGGCACTGCCCGGGTGATGAGGAAGCCGGTTTCAAGCATTGCCGCCGCGATCGATCGCCTGGAGAGCCAGATCTCTGTGCCGCTTGTGCAGAAGGCGGGGACGAGCGTTGTTCTGACTCTTGAGGCGGAGAGGCTTTCTCCTGCCATCAAGCAGCTCGCCGAGCATGTCCAGGACATCATGGCCATCGGCAATCGCAGCAGGCAGGACGTCTCGCTGAGCCTGAGCGCTTTGGCCCGCTTCGCACATGTCGCCGAAACCGGCAGCATCCGCCGAGCGGCGAAGTCGCTCGGGCTGGGCCAACCTCAGCTGGCCCGCCAGATCGCACATGTCGAAGCGACACTCGGCTGTCGCCTGCTCAACCGTCGCGTGGACGGCTCGACCATGACAGAGGCGGGAAAGCGGCTGGTAAGCTCGACACGTGCCATCGAGGCGATCTGGAATGAACTTGCCCATGCGGCCGCCGGGCGTTCCCGCCGGAGTGCCGCGACGATCCGGCTCGGCTCGATCAGCCCAATGGGACATGACAGCTTCGTCGCTACGCTGCTCGCTTCGCTCGTCGCGACCTGGATGAATGACAAGCCCCGCCAGCCCTTGTTGGTGGCCAACACGACCACCGAAGGACTGATCGCTGGCCTGAAGAGCGGCACCTACGATGCGGTGCTCCTGAACAGCGTCACCGTCCCAACGGATTTCGACAGTTATCTGATATCACGATCGCCGCTGTCGCTTGTCGGTCAGTCGCAGGTCATCAAAGCGGGAGAGGGCCGGGATGACCTGGCCAGGATCGTGCTTGGCTCTCCTGTCGCCGTCCCAAGTCCAAGGAGCGGGCTACGCCAGATCATCAATCGCCTGCTGGCGGATACGCTTACTGAGGCTGAGCTGGATAGGCTGAAGGTGATCGAGTTGGATTCGATGCCCATCGTTATCAATCTGGTCTTGCATCACGGCGCCGTTTCGGTGCTGCCGTCGGAATCGGTCGCCCGGATGAGCGGTGACCTGCGGCAAATCCCGCTACCTGCAGAACTGGCCCTGCCATATTGGCTTGTCTGCCGGAAGAATGAGAGCGGACGCCAGACCGCCGACGCCCTGCTGACCGTGCTCGCGCGTTTGGGCTATGGCGATAACGCAAAATAGCGCCTGGGAGTACGGAGGCGCGATCGGGCTGTGACCTTCGATGGCTCCGCGACCCGCCCGATCGTTAGCGGCGCTAGCAGCTTCGCAGGGCCGCCCGGCGAGCCTGGCGGGTCTGAGGTCAGATCATGGCGCAACAGAGCCTGACCAGCGACGCTTTCGGCCTCAGCATAAGGGCTCCGCCCCGCTGAACCAGAGGGGCTCTTCGCCCAGCGGCGAATAGCGAAAATCGCTAGACTGCTGCGCACTCGATTTACGAGGCCTGACGTCAATCCGGGTTAGATGGCGACGCTTGTTGCCGTCATTTAAGTATCGGATACCACTCGAGAATTCATGAAGTCGCAGTGCGGGATGCTGGGCATCTTATGCCAATCTGAAGAATTTGGGATATCCCAAAATATATACACCTCGACATAGGGTCATAGGGGCCTTCTCAGCAGTCAGAAGCTGTGCTTGGCTGCCCCTATAAGAAGACCTTCAGGGGAACTAATGCATGTCATGACTGCCCGCTAGGCAGCCGCTTGGCTGCGCGACGGGATGCCGGCCGGGGACGCCCCCAAGTCCGAGAGTAGAGCTGTCTCGACACTCAATATCAGCGCGGCATCGATCCCCTTTGTGGTCGACGGTGCCCGACTGCGCGAAGCGCATGCCGTTCTGCCTGCCGAGTGGCCCGCCCGGCAAAAGAAGGGTCGCCATCTTCGTTCGCATTGAAATCTGGGAAGACGAAAAATGCAGGAAATCTGGATCGACTACATCAATGCCTTGGACACCAAGGCATTAGAACTGACCAACGACGAAATCCTCGATGCCGTGTCGGAAGCGCTGGCCGCGCAAGGGCGTGGCGAAACGGTGATCGAACCCCGGGTTCACCTGGTTCCCGAGAGCTCCGACAAGGGCCATTTCAACGTCCTGCGCGGCTATGTGAAGCCGCTCGACTGCGCCGGCGTGAAGGTGGTCGGTGACTTCGTCGACAACTACAAAGTCGGCCTGCCTTCCGAAATGGCGTTGCTGAACCTGTTCAACCCGCGGACCGGCATGCCACAGGCCATCATCGACGCGACGGCTATCACGGACATGCGCACCGGCGCGATCACCGCGCTCGGCGCCAAGCACCTGGCGCGCAAGGACAGCAAGATCCTGGGCCATGTCGGCGCGCGCGGCACGTCCTACTGGAACGTCCGCCTGCTCGACCATCTGTTCGATTTCGACGAGATCCGTGTCCATTCGCGCCGTCCCGAGAGCCGGGAGACCTTTGCCGCACGCCTGGAAAAGGACCTCGGCAAGAAGATCGTCGTGACGGACAACTGGGAAGATTGCCTGAAGGGCGCCGACATCATGGTGGAGGCGAGCCGCCTCCCCGAGCCGACGCCGCTGTTCAAGACGAGCTGGGTGAAGAAGGGCGCCTTCGTGGTTCCTTACGGGACGATGAGCGCGCTGGAGTTCGATCTCACCGACATCATGGACAAGGTCGTCGTCGACGACTGGGGTCAGTGCCAACCGGGTCGCCCCTTCGGCGCGCTTCGCCGGCATGTCGACGAAGGCAAGGTGACTCTGGAGACGCTCCACGGCGAGCTTGGCCAGATCGTTGCAGGGCTGAAACCCGGGCGCACCAGTGACGATGAAACGAACCTGTTCTGGCATCGTGGCCTGTCTCTCTCGGACATCGCGTTGGGACACGCCATGCTGGAGAAGGCGAAGACGCTGAAAATCGGACAACGCCTGCGCTACGCCTGAGCAAATACAGTCAACCGTACAAATCCAACAACAAGAGGGGTACGATCATGTTCAAGGTTTTCAAGGCGCTGGCCGGCGCCGCTCTTCTCGCCGGGCTCGCCAGCCCGGCCATTGCGCAGACGGTCAAGGTCGGCAGCAAGAACTTTACCGAGCAATATGTGCTCGCCGAGATCTACGCGGCGGCACTTGAGAATGCCGGCATCAAAGTTGTCAGGAAGATCAATCTCGGCGGAACGCTGATCGCGCATCAGGCCCTGACCACCGGCGAGATCGACCTTTATCCCGAATACACCGGCACCGCTCTGATCTCCGTCGTCAAAGGCAAGGTCCAGAGCGACCCGGATGCCGTCTACAAGGAGGTCAAGGACTTCTACGAGAACAACTTCAAGGTCACATGGCTGAAGCCCGATGCGATCAACAATGGCTATGCCTTGCTGGTCCGGCCGGAAACGGCGGCAGCCCATAACCTCAAGACGCTGAGCGATCTCGGCAAGGTTGCCTCCACGCTGATCCTGGGTGCCGGCCCTGAGTTCAGCGAGCGGGCAGACGGGTTGCCCGGCCTCAAGGCCACCTATGGCGCGGTGTTCAAGGAGTTCAAGCAGTTCGCCAAGCTCGGTCTGCGCTACGATGCGTTGGCCGCCAAGCAGATCGAGGTGGCGAACGGCTTCGCGACCGATTGGCAGATCGCCGACGGCAAGCTCGTCGCACTCGACGACGACAAGAACCTGTTCCCTCCCTACTACGTCGCGCCCGTCATCAGGCAGGACACGCTCGCCGCCAATCCGAAGATCGCTGCGACGCTCGACGCTCTCTCCCCGCTGCTGGACAACGACACGATGCGTAAGCTCAACGCGCGGGTCGAGAAGGATCGGGAGGAGCCGAAGGATGTCGCCAAGGCGTTTCTGAAGGAAAAGGGCGTCATCAAGTGAATCACAGCGTTGGCCACGCCGTCGCCATGAAGCCTGCCGTCACGCTCGGGGCAGCCCGCTTGACCATCGGCGATATCGCTGACGTTGCCGATGGTCGGCGTTCCATCGTCTTCTCCGAAGCAGCCGAGGCCCGTATCGAGACCTCGGCGAGCACGCTCGCTTCGCTCAGCGCTGCGGGCGAGCGCATCTACGGCGTTACCACCGGTCTGGGTGCCGCCGTCGATACCGCATTGCAGGCGGATGACGGCGTGCAGATGCGCGTGCCGCTGGCGCGTTGCGTCGGCGTAGGCCGGGCCGGTTCGCGCCGGGAATTGCGCGCCATCATGGCGACCCGGGCCGCTCGGCTGGCCTGGGGGTGTTCCGGGGCGAGTCTTGCGGCAGCTCGCGGCCTGACCGGGCTGATTGAGTGTGACGTACAGCCGGTCGTGCCGATGACCGGCTCGATCGGAGAGGGGGATCTCGCACCGCTTGCCGCGATCGCCTCCGTTCTCACCGGGCAGGGCGTTGCGACTCTGGACGGCGAGATCATCCCCGGGGCCGTGGCGTTGGAACGCGCCGGTCTGGTTCCCCTTCGTCTCGTCGGCAAGGACGGCCTCGCGCTGGTGTCGTCCAATGCCGCTTCGGTCGGCCTCGCGGTGCTCTGCGTCGCCGATGCCCGGCACATGCTCTCGGCCGCCGTCGCGGCCGGAGCGCTTTCTTTCGAAGCCTACCGCTGCTCGCTGAACCCCATATCGGAGGCCGCGCTGGCACTGCGGCCCCTGCCGGGCCAGGAAGCGGTCGCAGGAGCGATGCGCGTGCTGCTTGAGGGCGGGACTCTTGTCCAGCCGGGCGCAGCCCGTCGCCTGCAGGACCCGCTGAGCTTCCGATGCATCGCCCCCGTCATGGGAGCGGCGGTTGCGGCGCTCGACGCCGCGCGCGATATCGTCGAGGCCGAACTCAATAGTAGCGACGACAATCCGGCGATCCTGGCGGAAGGGCACTCCCTGCCGAATGCCAATTTCGACACAACCCATCTGACGCTCACCTTCGAGACGCTGGGGCTCGCTTTGGCCCGGATCGCGGCGATGGTCGGCGAGCGGATCATGAAGCTGATGTCGCCGGCCTCCAGCGATCTGCCGCGCTTTCTGAGCCCTATCCAGAGCGGCCGCAACGGCTATGCCACCGTGCAGAAGACGGTTGCGGCCTTGGTCGCGGAGATCCAGCACCGGGCCAATCCGATGCCGGTCTTCGTCCTGCCGGTCGCCGACCGTGTCGAGGACTACGCCACCATGGCGACGGCGGTGGTCGAGAAGACCGCCGAAATCGTTACACGGCTGCGGCTGCTGATCGCCGTGGAGTTGATGGTCGCGGCCCAGGCCGTCGATCTGCGGGAGGGCATTGCTCTCGGCCGGGGCACCGCCGGCGTCCAGGCGGCGGTGCGCGGCGCCGTTGCCATGCTGACCGAAGACAGGCCCGCGACGCCCGACATCGAGGTGCTGGATGCGATGATCGCGGCAGGCGCCTTCGATGTCTTCGGCGGGATCGGCGAGGGGGCGAAGTGATGCTGCGCTGGGTTCCGACACATCTGCCCGAGATCGCTCAGGCGCTGTGGGAGCATGTCGTGCTCGTCGTGGTCTCGGTGGCGATCGCCCTGGCCATATCGCTGGTTCTCGGCGTCTACAGTGCGCGCCGACCTGCGGTTTACGCGGTTGTGGTCTTTCTGACCGGCGCCATTTTCGTGATTCCGAGCCTGGCGCTGTTCGCGCTGCTCATTCCCTTCCTTGGGCTTGGCTTCAAGCCGGCGATCGTCGGGCTCGTCTCTTATTGTCTGCTCGCCCTGGTCCGCAATGTGGCGCTCGGCATCAGGTCGGTGCCGCCGGAGGTGCTCGATGCAGCGACGGGCATGGGTTACGATTCCTGGCGGCGCCTGCTGAGGATCGAGTTGCCGCTGGCGACGCCGCTTATCGTGTCCGGTGTCCGCATCGCCACTATCACTGTCATCGGGATCGCGACCGTTGCCGCCTATATCAATGCGGGCGGGCTGGGCACGATCATCTTCGCCGGCATCGACCAGCGCTATCCCGAGAAGATCCTGACCGGCGGTCTGCTGGCGTCCGCAATGGCAGTGGCGGCCGACTTCGCCCTGACGCGCCTCGAACGGCGCCTGCGCCTCGGACGGGTGGGCTGACATGTCGCTGATTACCGGAACCTTCGCCTGGGTCGCCGATCACTGGGACCTGATGCGGACCGCCTTGATCCAGCACGCGGAAATGAGCCTCTGGTCGCTCGGTCTGGCCCTCGCTATCGGCATTCCGCTGGCCATCTCCGTTTTGGGGCGCGAGCGGCTGGCTGCGCTCGCCATCAACGTCGTCAACACGCTCCGCACCATCCCAAGTCTCGCGATCCTCGCCGCGGCCTTGCCGCTGCTCGGAATCGGCCTCGTGCCGTCAGTCGTCGCGCTGGTGGTGCTGGCGCTGCCGCCGATCCTGCTCAACACCTATATCGGCCTGCGGGAAGTGGATGCCGATCTCGTCGACGCGGCAGCAGGGATGGGCATGACGCGCGGCCAGATCCTGCGCAAGGTCCAGATTCCGCTAGCCGCCCCGGCGATCTTCGCGGGCATGCGGACGGCTGCCATCCAGGTGATTTCGGGAGCGACGCTCGCCTCCTTCATTGGCGGGGGCGGCCTTGGAGATTTCATCACGGCGGGGATCGCGGTCATGGACCAGCAGCGGCTGCTTGCTGGAGCGATTCCGATCGCGCTCCTCGCGATGGGCGTCGAAATACTGCTGGGTTTTGCGGAGCGGCGCCTGTTCAGGGACGTGCGCGAGGGAGGCAATGCGCGATGATCAGGCTGGAAGGCATCACCAAGCGCTTCGGCGCCGCCAAGCCCTCGGTGGACGATGTGACCATCGAGATGCCGGAAGGGACAACGACCGCGCTCATCGGCCCTTCCGGCTGTGGCAAGACCACGACGATGCGGATGATCAACCGCATGATCGAGCCAAGCGCAGGCCGTATCTTCATCGAGGGGCAAGACGTCACCGGGCTCGACCCCGTGACGCTGCGGCGGCGCATCGGCTACGTCATCCAGCAGATCGGCCTCTTCCCGCATATGACGGTGGCGGAGAACATCGCCACGGTGCCGCGACTGCTGGGCTGGACGAAGGGCAGGACCGAAGAGCGCATCGACGAGCTGCTGACGCTGGTCGGGCTCGAGCCGGAGCGCTTCCGCAGCATGATGCCGCATCGCCTGTCCGGCGGGCAGCGCCAGCGCGTCGGCGTGGCGCGCGCGCTGGCCGCCGATCCACCGGTCATGCTGATGGACGAGCCTTTCGGCGCCATCGATCCGATTGCGCGCGAGCGGCTCCAGGACGAGTTCAAGGACATCCTCAAGCGCGTGCGCAAGACCATCGTCATGGTCACGCATGATCTCGACGAGGCGATGAAGATGGGCGACCGCGTTGCCATCATGCGCGACGGCCGGCTCATCCAGTATGCGACGCCGGACGAGATTCTCGCTGCTCCCGCAGATTCCTTCGTCGAGGCCTTCGTCGGGCCTGACCGTGCGCTCAAGCGCCTCAGCCTGCGCGCGGTGGATGCGCTGATGCAGCCGGGGGCAATCGCGGATGCGCCCGTGGTCGCCAGCGGCGCATCGGTCCGAGAAGCGCTGGCGCGCCTGATAGGCTCCGGCATTCGCAGCGTGAACGTTCGCGGCTCAGACGGAACCATCCTGGGCCATGTCACGCGCGACGCCATTCTCGATGGGGCGGATGCCGCGGCATGAGCTGGGTCGCCAATGCCCGCATGTATGCGGTGACCGCCGATGCCTCGGCTGCCTGGGCTGAGCTTTTTGCCTGGGTCGCCCGCAAGAGCGGCATCGATCTGGAGACGATCGAGCATCACACGAGCTTGCCGATGACGGCGCTCTGGACGCGAGCCGATCTGGGTGCCGCGTTCATGTGCGGTCGGCCCTGGACGCGAGCAGAGCCGAAGCCGGTGCCGATCGTCTGTCCGGTGCCGGCGCCGGCTCGCTACGAAGGCGCTCCGCGCTACATGACCGATATCGTCGTGCGGGCCGACAGTCCCTTCCGGACGCTGGAGGATACGTTCGGCCATCGCATCGGCTACACGCTGGAGGAATCGCAGTCCGGCTTCAATGCCTTGCGCCACCATCTGCTGCGCTATCGCTCGGCGAGCCGGCCCGTCCTCTATGCGGAAAGCGTTGGTCCGCTGCATACGCCACGCGGCGTGGTCGCGGCGCTTCTATCGGGCGCAATCGATGCCGGTCCGCTCGATTCCTATGCCTTCGACCTCATGCGTTCTGCGCCTGACGATCCCGCCCTCGGTTTGCGCGTCATCGCGACGACGGTGCCGGCGCCAATCCCCTTCTTCGTCGCATCACCGTCCTGCCCGCGGAACGTGATCGTAGCATTGCGGGAAGGATTTCTGGCTGCTGGTAACGAACCTGAACTTGCAGATCTACGGGATCGCTTGCTCCTGAGAGGCTTCCATACCGTCGTCGAGCCGGCCTACGATCTGCTCCGCGCCTGGGATGCGGAGGCCGTTGCAGCCCAGTATGACATGCCTCGATGATCGCGCCGTTCTGCCGTTGTGGAGCTGAAGGGCAATTCGTCACAGCCGATGATCGCCGCTGCTCTCGAAGTCTCCTGATCCTCCCGACGGCGTTATTGAGCCGTCGTCTGAGGATACGACGAGTGTGAAGATTCCGGGCCGGTTCAAATCATCGCGCCTGATCCAGCGTATCGTGCCAGTTCGCGACCAGATCGCTGCCTGCAGAAAAGAACCTGACGATGCCTGCATGATAAACTCACGTTGATCCCAGTAACCCTGGCAAGGAGACCACAATGCGCCTCGATCGCCGGACCGCACTGTCATTGCTTTTGGGCGCCGCGAGCTTGAGCTCTACACGGCTTGTTGCTCAATCAACAGATTATCCGACGCGATCAATCCGCATCGTTGTCGGGTTTGCTGCCGGCGGTGCGCCGGACGCGCTTGCGCGGATCGTTGCGGACAAGCTGACCCAGCGTTGGGGCCAGCCTACGATAGTCGAGAACCGCGTCGGCGCGCAGGGCAACACGGCGCTTGCCGCCGTCGCAAAATCGGAGCCCGACGGCTATACGCTGGCGCTCATGCCAGTTGGCAACGCAGCGGTGAACCCCAGCCTATTTGCGAACCTGCCCTACGATCCAGTCAAGGATTTCGCTCCGATCACCCAACTTGCCACCGTCGAGAACGTGCTCGTCGTCGGAGCGCAATCACCGATCAAGACGGTGCAGGACCTGATTGCACTAGGCCGCTCGAAAACGGCCAACTTGACTTATGCCTCGCCCGGCGCCGGCAGCTTGGCGCATCTCGCGGCCGAATTGTTGGCGCGCTCAGCCGGGTTCGAAATGACGCACGTGCCCTATCGCGGTGTAGCACCGGCGCTGACGGACGTATTGCGCGGCGATATTGGGTTGATCGTTGCGCAGCTCTCGACCGCTAAGCCACTGATAGACAACGGGCAGCTCCGCGCCCTCGGCATCGCAAGCCGCGAGCGCAGCAAAATCATGCCTGATCTGCCGACGATTGCGGAAGCCAGCGGTATCACGGAGTTCGCAGCTGTCTCCTGGTATGCGCTGATGGCGGTTGCGCACACTCCGAAAGCGATCATCGACAAACTCAACGGGGCAGTGGCGGAGTTGCTCAAATCTCCCGAAGTGGTTGCTGCGATGAGCGCGCAAGGTGCGCAGCCGATTGGCGGCTCGCCGGCCGAGCTCGCGGCCGTGATCGCCGCTGACACCCAGCGCTGGTCGAAGCTGATCAAGGAAGCCGGCATTCAAGTGAACTAACGACATGCCGGGTGCGCCCTTGGGGTGGGCATTGGCACCGCCGACATGCATCGCCTGTCCACAAAGCTCGCCATTGTAGTCGCTTTTCCGGTCGCAGGTGGGAAGCGTCAGACTGCCAACGATCTGCACGCGTTTCTGACATTCGATAACGCGGGTGCCCGAGATGGGGCGCCGACGCTCCGCACGTTACCAGCGCCCGATCTCTTGTGAACAAACCATCCGTATGGGAGTGTCGTGGGGATCCATATGACTCGTCGAATATATGAATATTACCATCAAACAGCTTCGAGCTTTCCTTGAAATCGCAAAGATCAATAGCTTTACGCGTGCAAGTGATCGATTGAATACAACTCAGTCATCCCTCTCCGTCCTTATTCGCGAGCTGGAGACGGAACTTGGAACGCGCCTCCTGGATCGCACGACGCGGAAGGTCGAGATAACGGAAGCAGGCCGCGAGTTCATTCCTTTTGCCGAACGCGTTCTTCTTGAACTTGAAAACGGCTTCGTAGCGACCCGCGAACTCGCCGCCCGAAAGCGAGGTCGATTGAGTCTGGCAGCTTCACCTCTGGCTGCTGCCGCATTGCTGCCAAGGATCATTGCGAGCTTTCGAGCCCTCTACCCGGGAATTAGCGTCGGGATCGAGGAGGTTTCACCGGAGTCCCTGTCCGCGCGCGTTGCCGGCGGATTGTTCGATTGCGGCGTGGGCGTCTTCGATACACTTGACGATGGGCTGGCGGCCATCTCCGTCTTCAGCGAGCGCCTGATGCTGGTGTGCCCGGCCGATCATCCACTGGCCGCGATGCGGGAGGTCGAATGGCGACAACTCACCGACCATGACTTCATCGCCGTAACCGCTGACAACGCGGCCCGCCGTCGCATCGATCGCTATTTCGCGATCGCCGGCGTTGATGTCCGGCCAGCATTCGAGGTCAGGAACATGACCACCACTCTCGGCCTCGTCGCGGCCCGGATGGGCGTGGCGACCTGGCCGTCCTGGGCAGCCGGACTGACGCGAGCCCATGATGTCGTCCTGCGTCCGCTTGTGCGGCCCGAGGCTTTTCACACCATCTCCGTCGTGATGTCCAAGGAACGAGCCCCGTCACCCGCTGTCGAGGCCTTCATCGAAGTCATCCGAGATCAAGGGAAAGCCCTTATGGACCCATGAGGCGGTGCGGAGTTCCAGCCGGCCGTCAGAAGACGCTGGATAGCAGCGCGCCGATATAGAAGCCCCCACCGAGAACAAGGTGAGAGGCAGCGCTGACGATGCGAAAGCGGGCGGGATGCGGTAGCCCTTGCCCGGCGATGCCTTGGCCGAGGGCGGGCAGCATGATGAGCCAAGCCGGCAACAGAGTCAGCACACCGGCTATCAAGGCGGGCCCGATGCTCGGCTCGCGCCCCCATTGCAGGCCGGCCACCCCCAGCAGCGCGAGCGCGAAGCCGATCCCGGTAGCATAATGGGCCGCGGAACCGACCACTTGCTCGGCTTTCGAGAATGGCCCGCCATGACCGTGCATCGCATCCCGGCCGTGCAGGATGAGACGCCCGAGGCGGGACCAGACCGGCGGACGGATGCCCCATAGGCGCCAGAGCAGCAGCGCCCAGCCATCGAAAATCGCGGTCGCGATCACACCGATGACGATCGCCCGAACCATGAGTTCATTCGACAAGACCATACGCCCCCTTGCAGATGGTGGGACCGATCGCGCGGCTGCCGGCATACTGTTGCCGCAGGCGCGGATCGGCATATCGAGCCGTACACCGGCCCTCGCTAGCGCTCCATCCGGTTCGGTGATTGATCGTGGAATCCGATAAATTGAGCGGAAATCAGTATTTCCCCTGACAATGGGGCAGCAAGCATAATGACCCTCACGAACTGAAAGCGGCGCAGCTGATATCGGGCATCAAGTTGCCGACACCCCCATCCACTGGAGACGATGCCCCATTTCTTGAGGCGCGCGGGAAAACAAAACAGGGGGTAATGAAGATGAATTTTCGGAGACAATTCAGATCAGCAATTGCTGTTCTGGTATGTGGCGGCGCGGTAGCTGCGCTCAGCGAAGTACAGGCGCGAGAATACCTGCAATTGCCAAAGGAATTGGCTGGACGGAGCTACTCTCCCGGTGTCATCACGCGCGGCGGCAAGCAGGTCTGGCTAGCCGGCGTAACCACGCTGCAGGACGAGCAGGGCAAATCCCTGGCAGGCGATATCGAGGGGCAGACGCGCTTCATCTTTCGCGAGATCGAACGTCAGCTTGCGAAGGCCGGCGGCAAGCTCGAGGACGTCGTCACGATGACGGTCTACCTCACCGATCCGCGGAACGGAGCCCAGTTCGCCGCCGTCCGCAAGGAGGTCTTTCCGAAGAATCCGCCGGCCAGCGCACAGGTGACCGTTTCAGCCCTGGCGGTTCCCGGCTTCCTGATCGAAGTCCAGTGCATCGCCGTGATCGGCGACGACAAATAAGCGACGCAGCGCCTGCGGCCCGTTGCATCGTCACGCGGCGGGGTTTTCAGGTCGGCCCCGTCTGGCGGCCGGAAGGTCTGGCCGCCGGATCGCAATCACCCGAGGAGGAAAGACATGGCAGACGACGCCATTCACGAACTGCTGTGCAAGGCCGAGATCACGCGGCTCATCCACACCTACCCGCGCGGATTGGACCGGCTCGACCGCGAGCTCTTGCTGTCGCTGGCTCATGAAACCGCAACCGTGGATTTCCCACCGCTCTTCTCGGGCAGCTGGGCCGACTATGTCGGCTTCCTGATGAAGGCCCATACCAGCATGCTGTACAACCGGCACAGTATGAGCAACATCCTCGTCGCGCTGAAGGGCGAGGGGGCCGTCAGCGAGACCTCGGCGACGGCGCATCTGATCGTCAAGCGCGACGACGGCGACATCGAGGAACGCACCGTCCATACGCGCTATCTCGATCGCTGGCGCTGCGATGGCGGGCGCTGGTCGCTGGCGCACCGTCGCACCATCCGCGACTACCGGCAGATCAGGATCTTCACGGCGGCGGAACTCGCCGCCACGACCGAATACGCCAATGCCGGCGCGATCGGCCGGCAGGATCCGTCCTACGCTCATTTCGGCGAATAGGCCGCCGCTTCGTTTCAGACTCGAGGATATGCGGAGCGCCATGATGGGCAGGAAGCTGATCAGGAACGGGCAGGTCGTCACGATGGACCGGGCCATCGGCGATTTTGCGGCCGCGGACGTGCTGATCGAGGACGATCGTATCGTTGCGGTCAGGCCGGGGATCGTCGCCGATGTCGACGAAACCTTTGAGGCTCGCGGCATGATCGTGATGCCCGGGCTGGTTAATGCCCATCTCCATACCTGGCAGAGCGGGCTGCGCTCGATCGGAGCGGACTGGACCGGGCCAGACTACCACCGGATCATGCATGGCAACATGGCCACGCGGTTCCAGGCGGAGGACAACTATATCGGCACGCTGGTCGGCGCGCTCGAACAGCTCAACGCCGGCGTCACCACGCTCTTCGACTGGTGCCACAACATCACCTCGATCGAGCATGCCGAGCGCTCGGTCGATGCGCTGGAAGAGAGCGGGCTGCGCGCCGTCTTCGGCCATGGCACGGCCAAGCCGCTCAAGACAGCATCGAATATCCCCTTCACCCATGAGCCCCATCCGCGCGAGCGACTGGAGAGGCTGCGGCGCGAGCGCTTCTCCTCCGACGATCGCCGCGTCACCCTGGCGGCGGCGATCCTCGGCCCGCAATTCTCGGTCCCCGAGGTGGTCGAGCACGACTTCCGGCTGGTGCGGGAACTGGGCCTGCTGTCGAGTTCGCACGCTGCGCGCCGGCCGGCGGACCAGGTCTCACCGGAGGGTTATCGCATTCCAGCCCGGCTCGGCCTGCTGGACGAGAGCCACAACGTCGTCCACGGCAATTATATCGATGACGAGCAGCTTAAGCTGATCGTCGATTCCGGCGCCTCCTTCACCGTGACCTCGATGATCGAGCTGCATGTGCACCCGGCCGATCCGGTGACCGGGCGCATCCGCGCCTTGGGCGCCATGCCCTCGCTCGGGGTCGACAGCATTCCGGCGGCGAACAGCGACATGTTCAACGAGATACGCTTCGCGATGGTATACCAGCGGGCGCTGGAACATCGCGCCAATTACGCGCAAGGGCTGCCTCCGCTGACACAACTGCCGGTGCAGTCGCGGGCAGCGCTCGAATGGGCGACGATCGGCGGCGCCAGGGCAATGCGGCTGGAAGATCGTATCGGCAGCCTCACGCCTGGCAAGAAGGCCGATCTGATCCTGCTCAACGCCTCGGATTTCAACCTGTTTCCGGTACACGACCCGGTCGGGACGATCGTGCAGCAAGGCTGCGCGCACTGCGTCGACACCGTCATCGTCGATGGGCAGGTGCTCAAGCGCGGTGGCGTCCTCGGCTACGACCAGGCCCTGCTGCGCCGCAAGGCTGGAGAGCTGGAGGCCTCTGCAGCGCGGATCATCCGGGAATCCGGCTACGTGCCGCTGGCCGCCTGACGAGAGCAAAGCTCAATACATAACGGGAGAGATCAGATGTCGGTGCGTGCGAAATCGCAACGGTCGGCAGTTCGCGTCGTTGTTGCAGCCTGCGATGTGATCATCGTCGGACTGATCGGGCCGGGCGGTGTCGGTTTCCTGCCCGGCAAGGATCGCGCGGCGATCTCTCAGGCGCATCTGGGCGAACGTAACGGCGCGCCTGCCTGAGTGCGAGACATAGCCGACGGCTGCTTCGGCCCGATGGTTCCCGATGGCAGCAAAACAGCAAGCAAGGGGAGTTTCCGCAATGTTCAGCCATGACGACACCATGTCCCGCCGTGCGATCCTGTTGGGAGGAGTCGCGGCACTGGCCGCGACCGCAACAGCAGGTTCTGGGCTTGCGCAGGGGAAGCCGGAAGACCGCTACAGGATCGACACTCATCACCACATCTTCCCGCCGAAATATCTGGACGAGGTCCGCGACAAGATCATTGCCCAGGCTCAAGGCCTGCCGACGGATACCGTCACCGGCTGGACGCCGCAGCGCTCTCTGGAAGAGATGGAGCGCAGCCGGGTCGACAAGGCGGTCGTTTCGGTGGCGGCGCCCGGCATCTTCTTCGGAGATGTCGAGCAGGGCCGGCGTCTCGCCCGGGCCTGCGTCGATTACGGCGCCGACATGATCCAGAAGCATCCGGGCCGTTTCGGCATGTTCGCACCGATCCCTCTACCGGACGTCGAGGGCAGCCTGAAAGCCATCGAATACGCGCTTGACGTGCTGAAGCTGGACGGCATCGGCATCCTGACGAGCTATGGCTCGCGTTGGCCGGGAGATCCCGCCTTCGCCCCGGTCTTCGACGAATTGAACCGGCGCAAGGCGACGGTGTTCGTCCATCCGCTCGCGCCGGATTGCTGCAGCAACCTGCAGGAAGGCGTGTCCTCCGCGCTGATCGAGTTCCCCACGGACACGACGCGCTGCATCACCAGCCTGCTGTTCAGCGGCACGCTGACCCGCTGCCAGGACATCAACTTCATCTTCGCGCAGGGCGGCGGCACGCTGCCGTTCCTGGCGGGGCGCCTGAACGCGGCGATGTTCTTCGTCCCGGGGCTGCCCGAGAAGCTGCCGAAAGGCATGCTCCACGAATTGAGACGGCTGAACTACGATGTCGTGTCGATGGCGAACCCGATTTCGGTTGCGGCGCTCCTTCAGCTCGTTCCGACACAGCAATTGTTCTTCGGCAGCGACTTCCCCTACCTCTCGGGCAAGATCGTCGCGGACGGCCTGCAGAAGATTCCCCTGCTGTCGCCGGCTGATGTCGCGCTGATCGAGCGCGACAATGCCGCACGGCTCCTGAAGCGGGGCTGATGGAAGTGCACGCCCAGTGGTTTGCCATCGTCGACTGTTGGGCGCTGCCTCATGCTGGAAGAAGCCGCCAAGTGAGGAGGTTGGATCTCACTGCCTAGTCGGCCACCGCGCGAATCCGCCAGAGCTCAGCCCTGTCACCCCGCTGTCCCGGTATCGCGCCCCAATGAGTTCCAGAAGATAGACGTTTGCCAACTTGGACGTTTCCACAAGATCGCTGCCTTGTAGGCGCATTTTTCAGGAGAGTGCCGTGAAACATACGCCGCTGGCTTGCTTGAGCCTTCTGCTCGCTGCCTGCCTGCAAATATCCGCTCCGGCACTCGCTCGGGAATTCCCGAGCCAGATCGTGCGCTTCGTCATCCCCTATCCGGCAGGAGGGGGCGTGGATGGCCTGGCCCGTCCGCTTGCCGAGCGGCTGGGAAAGATGTGGGGCCAATCGGTCGTGATCGAGAACAAGCCCGGCGCCAGCACCATGCTGGGAGGAGATACCGTTGCTCGCGCAACCGCCGACGGGCACACGCTGTTCTTCACGAGCGATTCCTCGATCACCAGCAATCCCCATCTGTTCAAGAAAATGCCGTTCGATCCGATCGTGGATCTGGCGCCGGTGACGCAGGTCGCCGATCTTCATCAGATGGTTGTCGTGCATCCCTCGGTACCGGCCAATTCCCTGCAAGAACTCGTCGCGTTGGCCAAGGCGAAACCCGGCCAATTGAACTACGGTTCCTACGGGGTCGGCAGCCAGCCGCACCTCTTGTTCGAAATGCTGAAAAAGCACGCCGGCATCGACATCGTGCAGGTGTCCCATCGCGGCGTCGCGCCCGCTCTGGTCAGCACGATTGCGGGCGATATCCAGATGACGCTCGGCGGGGCCGCATCCAGCAGCGCATATCTGGAGAGCGGGCAACTCAAGGCCTTGGCGATCGGCCGAAAAGAAAGACTGTCGGCCTATCCAACTCTGCCAACCCTGGCTGAAGCGGGTCTGTCGGAAATCGATCCACGTTCATGGTACGGCATTTTTGCTCCCGCCGGTACACCACGGCCTGTCATCAATAGAATTCAAAAGGACATTGCGGCCATTCTGAAAGATCCTGAATTCAACGCGCGCTATGTTGAGGGCATGGGGTATACGGCTGTCGGTAGCACGCCAGATGAATTCATAGCTTTCATAAAGGCTGATCTTGCATCAAAAGGGCATATGATCTCGACAACGGGCTGGGAAAAGCAATAGCCAGCGGGGCTGATTGCAGTTTAGGGCAGAATCTACACGAAAGCTTAATCTTGGCCGTCTAATCAATGTCGACAGATGGGCATCGCGGTGCAAGCGCCTTGATCACATGATTCTGACTTGGACCATTCGCCCATAATGCCGTCGTGAAGAGCCGGACGCCGCAAAGCTGATCTTGCTAACGGCGGTTAAGGGCCATTTTCGGCCGCCTCCGCCGCATTCGGTAGGTCCGCTTTCAGGCAACGAGCCAGAGTCCGCTCCTGGCGCGCTTCAGAAATTCACTTCCCAGCTCACGCAGTGCTCTGTTGTCAATTGGTTCGGCTGAATCTTGCGAGGTGAACTAACCCGCGCCCACTGTTGGGATCGGTCGCTTCAAAAATTCAGAATAAATCAATAAAATCAGATGCTTATCCTAGGTCAAATGGCGGAAACTCCGGGAGAGATTTCGAACTTCTCGCCCGACGCCACCGATTTTCTGTTTCAGACTCTGGCAGACTGGAACGAACAGCTCAAGCACTCCGGTGTCGCGCTACCCCCGGTGCCCGTAGCGCCGCTTGAGCCCAAGTCGCCCACCAAGCCAAAGCCCCGCACACGCGGTTTCCGCCCTACCCCTTCGGCTCTGAGCTGAGGGGGCGGTCATGGCAGATAGACACCGTGCGATCACCGCGCGGCCATTCTCCATTCGCCTGACGGATGGTGAGAAGGCCGCGCTCCAAGCCAAGGCCGGGCGCGTACCGCTTGGCGCCTATGCCCGCAAGGTACTGCTAGGCGGCCATGCCGAGAACCGGGACGCAGCCGGGCCAGCTCCGCGCGTCGATGCGGCGCTTCTGGCCCGCATGCTTTCCATGCTCGGCGAATCCAACCTGGCGGGCAATCTGAACACGCTGGCTCGGCATGCTGAGGCCGGAGCCCTGATCGGAGACGAGGCTACAGTCACTCGGCTGCACGACGCCTGCAACGCACTGGTCGCGATGCGTCTTTTGCTGCTGCATGCGCTGGGCAAGCGCATTTTGGACGACAGCAAACCCGCAGCCGCCAATCCAGAAGATTGGCTATGATCCTCGTCGGCTCCCAACGCGGCGGCGGCGCGAACCTTGCCGCCCACCTGATAAACCGGCGCGACAATGACCACGTCACCGTGGTCGAGTTACGCGGTTTCATTGGCACCACGCTCCGCGAAGCCTTCGACGAAGCGCATGCGATCTCGAAAGCGACCAAGGCCAAGCAATACCTGTTTTCACTGAGCCTTAATCCGCCGCGCGATGCGGAGGTGGATATAGAAGCGTTGATCGCGGCGGCCGATCGAGCGGAGGCTCGGCTTGGTCTGACCGGCCAGCCGCGTACTGTCGTGATTCACGAGAAGGAAGGACGTCGCCACGCGCACGCAGTGTGGTCCCGCATCAATGCGCAGGCTCTGAAAGCGATCAACCATCCCTTCTTCAAGATGCGACTGGCGGAGCTATCACGCGATCTGTTTCTGGAGCACGGTTGGGAATTGCCGGAAGGCCATCGCACCAACCACTGGAAGAACCCGCTCAACTTCACTTTGGCGGACTGGCAACAGGCCAAGCGCCTGGGCCTCGATCCCCGTGAGATCAAACAGGTGTTCCAGGACGCCTGGCGTCGTTCGGACGATCTCAAAAGCTTCCGGCATGCTTTGGAGGATGCGGGGTATTTTCTTGCCAAGGGAGACCGCCGTGGCTTCGTCGCCCTCGATATCCATGGCGAACCCTTCGCCGTGCCCCGCTGGCTGGGACTGAAAACCAAAGAGGTCGAATCCCGCCTCGGAAATCCGGATGGGCTTCCCAGTGTCGAAGATGCGCGGCAGGCGACTAAAACGCGCCTATCGGAACGCGTGCGGATTCTGGCAAACCATCATCGTCAAACGCAGGCCAATGAACGCGAACCCTTTCTGACACAGCGCACCGCGATGGTAGCGCAACACCGTGCCGAGCGCGAAAAATTGCGCGATGAGCAAGAAAAACGCTGGAACGTCGAAGTTCGTGCACGGGCCGACCGGTTACGTGGAGGACTGCGCGGGGTTGTCGATTTGCTTATGGGCCGGACGCGCATTGTCCGCACCCAAAACGAACGTGAGGCTTTGGCCTGTCATGAGCGCGACGAAGCGCAGCGCGAAGAACTTTATCAGACTCAATCCCAAGAACGCCGCCAACTGCAACGGCAGATGGAAGAGATTTATCATCGGCAACGCCAGGAGCGACGCAGGAACGCGCGGCACATCGCGCTTCTGCTGCGTTTGGGTGTGACGTTGCCCCCTGTTTGCCCTCGTTCATAACTGGACTCTGTTCTCGCTGTGGTCCGTTCTGGACCGGGTTGCAAACTCGTTCGGGGTGAGGCCGCCAAGGCTCGTATGCGGCCGGTGGGCGTTGTAGTCCGTTCTCCATTCCTCGATTAGCCGGCGAGCGCTCGGCAGGTTTCGGAACATGTGCTCGTTCAAGCATTCGTCCCGGAAGCGGCCGTTCAGGCTCTCGACGAAGCCGTTCTGCATAGGCTTGCCTGGTGCGATGTAGTGCCACTCGACCCGGCTGTCTTCCTGCCATTGCAGGATCGCGCGCGAGGTCCGCTCGGTGCCGTTGTCGCTGACCACCATGAGTGGCCGGCCGCGAAGGACGATGAGTGCATCGAGCTCCCGGACGACGCGCTGGCCGGAGAGCGAGGTGTCGACGACGAGCGCCAGGCACTCTCGCGTAAAGTCGTCGACGATGACCAGGACGCGGAAGCGGCGGCCATCGACGAGTTGGTCCGCGACAAAGTCGAGGCTCCAGCGCTGGTTCGGCCCCTGCGGCATGGTCATCGGCGCCCGTGTCCCGAGCGCACGCTTGCGCCCGCCACGCCGGCGCACCATCAGACGCTCCTCCCGATAGAGCCGGAACAGCTTCTTATGGTTCAGCGCGATGCCGTCCCGCCGCAGGAGGATGTGCAGGCGCCGGTAGCCGAACCGCCGCCGCTGACCCGCAAGGGTCTTCAGCCGCTCCCGGATCTCCACATCGTCTGATCGCCGCGAGGTATAGCGATAGGTCTTCGGGTCGAGCCCGATCAGACCGCAGGCCCGACGCTGCGAATAGCTCTTCTCTGCGATCGCCCAGTTCACGAACGCTCTCCGCGATCCGGGCTTCAGAAGTTTTTTCCGAGCGCCTCGCGCAGCGTCGCGACGTCCAGCATCGATTCCGCCAGAAGCTTCTTGAGCTTGCGGTTCTCGTCGTCGAGCGCCTTCAGCCGACGCGCCTCGGACACCTCCATGCCGCCATAGCGACTGCGCCAGTTGTAGAAGGTCGCGTCGCTGATCCCGTGCTTGCGGCAGATATCCGCCACCGCGATCCCGGCCTGATGCTCCTTCAGCACCGCAATGATCTGCTCTTCGCTGAACCGGCTCTTCTTCATCTCCGTCTCCTTCCGACGGAGTCCAATTCAAACCGAGGGCGCCTCAGGGGGCAACGTCAAGCGCCACGTGCAGACTCTTAGTCGCTGCCGGAAAGCAGACGATTCCTCGACGAGCCCGCCCGCCGATAGAGCGGCGGCAGGCCAATTTCTGATGTTCGTTGGCGGTGGCTTCGGGCTCAACCTGAATAAGCAGGCGTGTTCAGCAGCCAATGACGGGCCGGCGCTGCTTCAGCCGCATTCAGCCGAGCTTGGCACGCGCAAAGGTGCCCATCTCCGCCAGCGCCCGGCGGCCATCGGCAAGCTGGGCATAAAACAAGTGCCAAGCATGGATCATGTGCGGCCAAACTTGCAACGTTGTCCTTACATCTGCCAGCGCTGCGACACTGGCCAGCCGAATTGCATCATCTAGCAACGTCTCGTCGGATCCAACCTGGATCAGCAACGGCGGCAAACCACGCAGATCCGCGTAAATGGGCGAGACCATTGGCATGCGCGGATCGCCGCCGTGCAGATACGCCGCCGCCAACTCCTGCAGATACGGACGCTGGATCAATGGGTCCACCGACGCCTTGGTCTGCATCGTAGCACCCGACATCTCCAGATCGGTCCATGGTGAACTGCACCATGCACAGGCCGGCAAAGCCGTGCCGGCTTCCCGCAACGAAACCAGCGTTGCGATCGCCAGCCCACCGCCGGCACTCTCCCCGGCGATCACGATGTTTGTAGACAGGAAGCCTTGCGACAGCAAAAATCGGTAGCCGGTCAGTGCATCGTCCAGCGCGG
>JAESGM010000172.1_pt1 | contig 131698 bp, 108 predicted proteins | sample 9269721 | NCBI WGS metagenome assembly JAESGM01 (sample SAMN15720920, study PRJNA650825) | algae metagenome | isolation source: Komarekiella atlantica HA4396-MV6 and co-occurring heterotrophs from... | place: USA: Theobald House, Kauai, HI | collected 2009-07-29 | reverse complement strand
GCAGATCATCGCTGAACGCTCGGGTCATATTGCCTCCAACCAAATCACCAGTCGGAGGGAAGGAATCAGACTTCGCCAGCAAAGGGAATCCTCAACGCGATTCCGCGTTCAATGGACGTGCTCTAGACATAGATCCTCACATTCAGAGAACTCGTATGTCTGGAATACCCTGCCCAGCATCAGCGACGCCAGATGGGGTCTCCTTGCCGCTTACGACCTTGAGATCAGCGCCTAGTCTGAACATGGCAAAGCGCTCCGATGATTGCCGTCAACGCATCCACATCCCCACACTCCAGCGAAAGCCTCATGCCGTTCGGCAGCAACGCTCTGATCTTGGAAGAACCACAAGGTCCTGCTGTCCGCCCCGGTGATGCCGGTTGGCTTTCACCTCGTGCGACCTCCACATCCAGCGAGCGGGTCTCATCAGGCCGGCCACTGTCGGCGGCTACGACCGGGATAAACGCCGATCGTGATGATACCGTTGGCAGCCCGGATTCCCTGGCATCTTTGACCCACTTGCGTAGAACGTTCGCGTTGACCCCATGGGCAAGCGCCAGGCCTGATATCGAAACCCCTGGCTCAAGGCAGGCCGCTACAAGCCGGGCCTTTGACGATGGATCATAGCGGCGTCGCCCATCACGCCCCACAAGCCGCACTCGCAGTTTCTGCTCTTCGTCACTCATATTTGGCGTCCACCTATTTTAAGTGGACACTTCATGCGCCAGAGGCGTCGGTGGTAAAAGGTGCGCCGAAATTAGCGCTTACGTTAGTCCACAGCCGGAGGCGCCCTACCAAGGCGTCATCGCGTCATGCTCCTTTGCCGTCCATCAGGTCGCCATTGCTTCTCCATCGCGTAGACGAAGTCGATGGATGTGAACTACGGACCGCAAGCGAGGATCTCTAACTCTCTTGGCGTCCCCTTTTCCTAGTTGAGCGCTGATCACAGTTGGAATACCTCGGGCTCCAATGTTACCAGGTTCGGCCCACGGTATGTCCTATCGCGATCGGGAAAGAATACGCTTGTTTCCAATACAGATGGTGGCAGGTGTCTCCGTCGTCGATTTCTAGATTATACAATAGTCGCCTCATTTGATTACCTCGAAGCATCATAGCGCTGGCGGTTCTTAGGCAAAGCTGCGGAACGCTGAGGCAAATTGGCGAATGACCATAAGCTCCGGCTATTTCAAGGTACATTCGGTGCGTTGACACCGGTGTTCCATCGCTGATCAAAAATGTTCGGTTTGCAGCTAGCGGATGCTCAATCGTCCGGATGACGAAATCAGTCAGATTGCCGACGTAGATGATCGATCGTCGATTTGGTACCGCGGCGAAGATGGAGGGTAATCCCATCTTGGCGAGCTTCATCAACAAGGCGAAGTTCCCGCCAACACCCCGACCATACACGAGCGGTGGCCTAATAATCGTGACCTCTAGTCCTGTCTTGTTTGATATGTCTTTTAAGGCAGCCTCGGCTTCGGCCTTTGATTTAGCGTAGGGATCTTTGGGATCGGGTAGGTCAGAGATGGAGAATGGTTTGCCGAACTGGGTCTCTTCGCCGTGGACCTTCACTGTGCTCATGTAGACAATGCGTTTTACCCCGGCTTTTGCTGCCTGCTGGGCCAGATTCATTGTTGCGTCGACGTTAGCTCGACGGAAGGCGGCCAGTGGATCGGCTTCAGTCTCCCGCATGACATGCACTCGAGCGGCTAAATGTACTACAGTGTCGACGTCGACAAGGTAGGGGATCCAATCGGTATCGACGTCATAGGACGAAATCCGGAGGGTGTCCTGCCCGCCACTGCGACTTACACCTCGAACCGGAAGACCACGTTTATTCATGTCAGCCACCAAGTGTGAACCGACGAAGCCTGATGCGCCGGTGATCAGTGTCAGTCCCATGCGCCACTCTCTGTTTTCGCCAAGTCGATACCTACAGGTGTGGCTGGCTTATCACTTTCAGCAAAGACGACCTCAAAGAGGAGCTTTCTCGCGGTTTTCTCGTTACTTGTTTCCAAGGCTTGGGCAAGTTCTGTAAGTGCCGAGGAGATATTGTGATTCTGGATTGCGGATGAATCTGCCCTCTGGATTTTTGGATGGCGCGTGGGTTGCGCGTTTTGGCTGTCATAAAACAACTCTTCGAACAGCTTTTCTCCAGGCCTTATGCCGACATACTCAACGGCGATACCCCCATCGGTTCCTTTGTCACCTTTGACAGTGAAACCGGCGAGTCGGATCATGTTTTCCGCCAGTTCGCGGATCCGCACGGGTTCGCCCATGTCGAGCAGGAAGACGTCACCACCTTCCGACAAAGCGCCGGCCTGGACGATCAGTTCCGCGGCTTCCGGAATGGACATGAAGTAACGCGTCATTTCAGGATCGGTGACCGTCACCGGGCCGCCTTTTGCGATTTGTTCCTTGAACAATGGTACAACTGAACCGTTGGACCCGATCACGTTGCCGAAGCGGACGGCGCAGAAGGTTTGTTCTCGTCCCCTTTCTTTTGCGTCCACCGCGATCTGACGGACGATCAGCTCGGCCCAACGTTTGGTGGCGCCCATGACATTTGACGGGCGCACAGCCTTGTCTGATGAGATCAGTACGAAGCTCGATACATTGTGTTCAGCTGCTGCTTTCGCAATGGTCAAAGTGCCGAATACGTTGTTGCGGATACCTTCAAGAACGTTCGCCTCGACCAGCGGCACGTGTTTGTGGGCCGCTGCATGGTACACGACTTCGACCCCGTGTTCACGCAGCGTTCGATGGACAAGTTGTGCATCGGTCACCGAGCCCAGGACGGGTATTATCGGCGTCGTGTTTGCAGCCAAAAGCTCTTGCTCGATACGATAGAGTGCAAATTCACTCGACTCTAGCAGTATCAGCTTTGATGGCTTCCAGGACGCGATGAGGCGACACAGTTGCGAACCGATCGAGCCGCCGGCGCCCGTCACCATCACCGTCTTACCGGTTAGTGCCTGAGCCAGTAGCGCCTTGTCCGGCGGGACGAATGATCGCCCGAGCAGTTCGTCGATCTCGATCTCTCGAATCTGATTGACGATGTATCGGCCGTCGACAATGTCGGAGATATCCGGGACACTCCGCACCTTGACCCCGAGCCCTGCAACCCTACCGATGACAGCCTGCCTACTTTCGGCCGGGATCGACGACATGCTGAGGACGATTTCCCGGATACCATAGCGTTCAACCAGGCTTGGAAGCTGCTGAGGTGGGAAGACCCTGTAACCTGCAACATCGCGACCGTGGTTCGCGGGGTCGTCATCGATGAGACCCATGACATAGCGGTTTCCATGGCCCCGCAACGCGCGGGCCAGCTGTGCTGCTGTAGGTCCCGCCCCATAGATGAAGATCGGCTCCTCATTGCGTCGCATGCCGGTCCCCATGTTGAGGATCCATTTGGCGACAAACCGAGAGGAGCCGACAAGCAGTGTGCCAATCAGGAAATACAGAAAGGGCACGGACCGCGGGACAATGCCCTGGCCTGCCATTTCCATCAGGAAGATGATGATGATCCAGCTCACCGTCGCGATCGCCATTGCTTGGATGATGGTCCAGATGGCGGCCTCAGGGAGATAGCGAATGACGGACCTGTACAGTCCGAGACGAACAAAGACTGGAATGGCGACGATGGGCGCGACTGCGGCAAGCGTCAGGCGTTCGGCTGTGATGGTGGGCAACCAATCAGACAAACGAAGCGCATAGGCTGCCCAAAGAGCGACCAACAGACAAACGCAGTCCATGGCGATCATTAACACCCGCTTCCAACGGCGGGGGGTGCGGATGATCGCCTCGCGAAGTGTTCTGACGACCACTTGATCGACCAGCTTGCTCTTGCTCATGACACTCCGTGCTCTGCGGCTTGATGGCGCATCAGTGGGACACCCCTTTGGCTCTGACCACCTTGATGACCGTTAGCATCAAAATCCGCAAGTCGAACAGGAAGTTTCGGCGCCTTTGATACTCTGCATCGAAGGCGACTTTGATGGGTATCTCGAGTTCGTCGCGACCGTTGACCTGGGCCCACCCCGTGATGCCCGGCCTAAGCTGGTGCACACCTTGCCTGGTCCGCGCGGCGATCAGATCTTCCTGGTTGAACAGAGCGGGTCGTGGGCCGACCAGGCTCATATGTCCGACAAGGACAGACCAGAGCTGCGGAAGCTCGTCCAGACTCGATTTGCGCAAGAAACCGCCAATCGGGGTTAGGTGTCTAGAGGCATCACCTAGAAGATGAGTGGCCACAACCGGCGTGTTCGTTCGCATTGTGCGGAATTTCGGCATCAAGAACAGCTGGTTTCCACGTCCCACTCGTTTCGACCAGTAGAGAGCTGGGCCCGAAGAGGTTATCCTGACGGCAAGCGCCACCAAAGCCATCGGCACCGAAAATGCAATCAAAGCTGTCGCTGCGACCAAGACGTCGAAAAGTCGCTTCATGCTCATTTTGGATCCGTAGATTTTGCGAGGGTGACTTGGCTCCATAATCCAATTGCCGATCTGTCGCCAGTCGTGTTCTGCGATGCAAAACGGATCGGTACATGATTGGCCGGTTCCTTGCCTTCCCGCGGGAGTGATTGCCACCTGTCTTAATCCAGAGTGTTCACGCTATCTTTCGCAGCACATCCTTGGTCACGATTTGCCAGGTCCTGAGGCGTGGTTTGGCGTCTCCAATCCTTCGGCGCAAATCGATCCTGAGTTCTTCATTTGTCATGAGCTGTTCAAGGATTTTTGCCAGGTGGCGGTCATCATCAGGATCGAAATAAATGCCATGCTCACCGCAGACTTCTCGCAAGGCGTCTGCCGTCGAGCAGACAGCAGGCGTGCCGCACCAGAGCGCTTCGCCAGCGGGCAGGCCCCAGCCTTCGAGCTTGCTTGGCATCACAAGGGCAAGCGCCCCTTTATAGAGTTTGACTAGGTCGGTCTGGTTGGGATTGTCGATGAAGAGCAGCCTGTCCTGAATGGCGCTGAATGCAGGCCTCGATGCGTAGCGACGCAGGCGTTTTCGGTGCGAGCCGGCGACAACAAGTTTCGGGACAGGTTTTCCATCGGCCTTCAGTCGTCGCAGAGCCTCTAGGACCACCTCAATGTTTTTGCGGCCGAGATTTAGGGCAACGGTCAGAATATAGGGTTCTGTCGGTATGGAGATCTCTGAGGGTTCGATGCCGTCAGGACAGTGGTGGACGAGTTGTACCACGTTCACGGGGCCACGTGGTCTGGGAAGCATGCCCTTGTCCACAAAGCTTTGCAGCTCTTTTGCCGTGAAGTTCGAATTCGTCAAGATTTGGCCGGCCCGCTCGATCAAGAAGCAGTTGTCCGCCAGGAAGTTGCGATCGAGCTTGCGAAAGCGTTTCGTTGCGCCGTCATGCAGCGGCATGAAATCATGCAGCAATGGTACGATGGCCGCTTTTGATCCTCTGTCATTCAGCACCCTGACCATGTCTACGATCAGTTTCGGGCGGGCTGCGGAGAAGAAGGTGCCGGCTTCGATTGCCACTGGCTTCAGATGTCCGGCATGTTTCAGCCAATGATCCCTGTTTTTCTTCTGTGTCATCAGGTTCAAGAAACGGAAGATAAACGGGAGGATTGGGTTCTTGCCGAAATAGCTTCTCACCCATTTCTGGCCGACATCCTTTGGCAGATCGAATTCGACACTTCCGTCTGCTCGCTTGTGCCAGGTCACTTCGTAGAACTGCTTTGTGCCAAAGGAAAAGACGACGAAGCGAATATCGTTCTTCAGAAGCGCTGACTCCCGGCCGATTTCGTGCACCGTCCGGGCTATCCCGTAATACTGCGTGCGCTTGCCGGAGGTGGAGATCAGCGCTTCGGTGAGATCGAAATAGAGGGTGGCGCTCATCTACTTCCCTTGTCCTGCATGCTGCTTGATAAGGCATAGAGTATGCCTGAGAGCAGACAGAAGTAATGCGTGTAGAATTTGAGGTTCAGAAACGCATCGAACATCATCGCTAAGCCCCAAAACAGCGACACACCAATGGTCAGAATGAGCCTGTCGGCAGTCGGCAATCCCTTTGATATGAACCAGGGGATTGCAAGGAAAACCATCCCGAGCGTGAGCTGTATCACACCGCCTGTGACCAGCCAGGTCAGATACTGATTGTGATTGTGCTCATAGCCATAGGTCGCATGGATCAGCTTTTGCAAATAAAGTGAGCCATGCCCGAATATCGGGCTCTCCTTGATTGCGGCGATCGACGTCTGCCACATGGCAAGGCGATGACTGATGGCCTCATCCTTCGTGACTGAGGCTGCCTGACTGGTTTCGACTTCAGCTTCAGGCGCCGACGGCGTGGTCGCCAAAGCTTCCCCGGTCTCCGGCGCCGGGATTGCATTTACGGCAGTTTGCTCCTCAGTTGCCGTCAGCTGCGACGCCATGGTCTGAACGGTTTCGAAAGTCGATGAAAAGCGGCTCGCAGGGCCGCAGTCGGTGATCACGCCGATGAAGAACGAGACCAGCAGACCGGCGCCGGCGGCTAGGCCCAGATGATACCAGCTTGGGATCCTGCTCTTTAACGAAGGCAAAAAACCAAGGATCAGGAAGACGCCGAAGACCCCAACTTGTGCAAGGGCCACGCCCCGGGATCCAGTATAGGTGGTCGAGATGACGATGCTGAATGCCATAAGGGTGACGCGAAGCCAACGCTCAGACCCGGTCAGCTTCTCCCAACCGACCAGACAAATGAAGGTCAGCGTCGAGAACAACAGGGCAGGGATGAACGGCCATGGCGCAAGTCCCCTGACCCGACAGGCATCACGGATGCCGGCAAACATCATATAGGACAAGACAAGGAAGCAGGCGATCAGCAGCCAGGGCATGACCCTTTGAAAAAGCAATGCGAGGTTTCTGATCTGCAAGCCGCGAACCAGTCCGACGACCAGCATGGCAATCGCAATCGCATAGGATTCAAGGCTTGGATTAACAGGCCTCGGATCTGAAGCCTCAAGGCCTGTGAAAAAGAAGAGCGCGAGAAGACAGTAGCCGAAATAGAGGCCGAAAGGGATCAATAGGCTCCAGATCGACACGTGATAGTGCCTGTTCTTCAGAGCATTTAGGAGGAAGGGAATAGGCAATACACCAGCGATCACGAGAAGCGGGGTGACCTTGCTGCCGAGAAATAATGCAACGGCAAGTCCGGTGAGGAACAAGATATCGGCCAAGCGCCAGAGTCGGTCAAGTTTGGTGTTCATGATGCCGTTTTTGATCGTCTAGTGCCTGTTTTCTGCAGTTTCTGTCGGTAACTTCAAGCAGGGTCGATAGTCATCATTCACGCTCGCAAAGCATATTGTAGCCTCACGACATCATCGTGCAGCCTCCGAATATAAGTGCCGAGCCGTTTCCATTTTGGAAACTTCACAGACCGGTAGATGTCTCGGGTTGCAATTGTAGTCCCCCCTTGTGCAATCTTCGCGATATTGTACCGCGATGTATAGACCTTTGCTCCATGGTCCCAGCCTCTCTCAAGGGCAGCATCCCAAGGATAGCGCATGATGGTCAAGTGCTTGATCAGCTGCATGGCGCCTCGTCTCGTCACGCCGTAGCAAGCCGACGACCCCAGAGGGCCGTGGATGGCACGACCGAACTGATCTCCAAGAGCCGAGGTTGCGCTTCGCTTGAAGCCGACCACGCGATGATTGAAAAACTTGATCACATCGGCCTCTGGCATGGCTATAAAGGCCGCCATTGCCCGGTCTTGCAGATCGGGTGTCAACTCGACGTCATCCTCGATGATCAATCCAACATCGACACCGCTGTCGAGGAAAGTGTGCAGCGCTCTGATATGGCTTCGGTAACACCCATATTCACCAGCGAGCATCAGGCGCCCAGTGTTGCGGCGAAAAGCGAGGTCATCGATTGCTTCGCGCTCATCTTCCGCTGTCCATTTTCCATCGACAGCGGAGACCCTGGTCACGTTGAGGCCAAGTTCGTTTGCCCGGCTCGATAGTCTTAGCCAGCGATCGGTCGATCGATCGAGATTGATCGCGAATAGTCGAATGCTCATGAATGTGTTCCTGCTTGTCCTCAAACCTGACGCTTCAAGAGGACATAGGGTGTGATGTCAGTCCTTAACGGTCGATATCCGGGTAGATCGACGCAGCTCGCATCGGCGATGATAAAGTCGGCAACCACCTCCGCTTGTTTGGCAATGCTGATTTTGTAGAAGCGTTGCATGTATGTGTGCAGTGCCCAGTCTTGCCAGGCGTTTTCGCAGGCGCTCATCGACGGTTTGCAGTTACTCTGACCAGCACAAACAGTCCTTTCGATAGCAGTAGCTTGTTCGATTGTCCGTGTATCAGTCCCTGAACGACCGATATTGACGATGACAATTACAACGGAAGCCACCAACACTGCCAATGCCGTCATGCTGAATATCTTTGCCCGCTCGTCTCTCAGTCGCGACAGAGCTTCCATGATCGTTGGCGCAACAAGGATTGCAAAACCGGCTGAATAGAAAAACAGCGATGTGTTGAAATAGAAATTGGCAACGCGGGGGCTGAGCGCGATCGGAAAAGAAGCAGACATCCCAATCAAGATCAGGAATGCGACCCGTTTAAAGCGCGAATCCCGGTACAGGCTTATGCTGCGCCCCAGTCCGAGGCGCCAGCTTGCAAGGGCCGTAAGCGCGAGAATGGCGAGAGAGTAGCCGTTGACGCCTAGAATTTTGCGCAAGACGTAGACCCCGCCGCCATACTGGCCGCGGGCCCCGCTCAAGCTCGAGGCGAGCTGAGCCGTAACATAGCGATCTACGGCCTCGCGTGACGCTTCAAATGCGTAAAGCGTTGCGATAAACAGGACGATTACAGCGAGAATGATCAAGCTGTCGTGCACCATGACGAGGAATGCCGGCCGACGAAATACCAGCCAGTAGAGGGCGGGGGCGGCGAGTGGGAAAAGCCCGACCGGACCCTTGGTCATCAGTGACAGGCAGATGGCAAGGCCTGCTGAGACGAGGAGTGCCAGGCGCTTTGCGGAAAATGTGGGGCTTGGTCGATCGTAAGCGATGACCACGAGCAGGACCGCCGTCAATGAGAAGACGGCAAGCAGGTTGTCGAGGAGATTGTTGGCAAAGCCCCAGTTCACCCTCCCGGCAATCAACGCCATCATAAGAGCAAACGGGAAGGCCTTTTGGATGAGCAGGTCATCTGTATTGAGCCGCATCCAGATCTGGAAGAGCAGGGCGGCCGAGATGACGAAGGTGAGCAGCGAAAAGCCCTTCTCGACCGCGATCGTATCGCCAAAGATTGAGAAGCCGATCGCCTGCAGCCAGAACATCAGTGGCGGATGTTCGGCAAAGGTCGGAAAGAGCGTATCTGAGAAATGCGGCGCCCACATCGTCCCGCGGCCCTCTGCGAGGTTTCTGGCAACGGTCGCATAGATGCCGCCGTCGAAAAACATTGAGACATGCACCAGCTGAACAAGGATCTGCAGGCAGACCGCAGCGCATAGCAGGATCCAGACGGCGTTGATGACTGTCTGTGAGGGCAGGGGGCTTTGAGCGGAGTTGCTGCTCATTTCCAGATAAACCTGTTGGCGATGACGAACTTCCAGACCGTGTCGATGGCAATGCCTGCAAGCGTTGCGATGAAAACCACATGGATCAGGTTCTCATAGGCAAGGGTCGCTGCCGAAACATTGGCGACGATGCCGACGGCGGAAACCGCGAGGAACTTGAGATAGCCTGACAGAAGACGTGGTCCCCGAAGCCGCCGGTCATGAAAGGTCAAGAGATTGTTCAGGAGAAAGTTGCTGGTCGCGGCAACCAGCGTTGCAACCGTCTGGGCTGTGGCAAATGAGGCAGACAGTCCAAGTGCTGCGTAAAGCACTGCAAAATGCACAAAGACCCCGGACCCCCCGACAAACAGGAAAGAGATGAGGTTCGCCGGCAGGATGCCCCTCGTCATCTTGCTCATCAGGAAGGTCGCGAATTTCCACAGAACATGGCTGTCGAGCTTCGATGTGCCATGCAGTCGGGTGCCGAAGTCGAAGAAGACTTCACCATGGCGAAGCGTCTTGTCCGTGTAGAGGATGTCAAGGAGCAGTTTGAAGCCCGGATCGCCGAGCTCGGGTGCGAGCTTCAGGAAACGATCGCGGCGGATCAGGAAGAAGCCCGTCAGGGGGTCGGAGAGTTTTCTGCCGATCACGAAACTGCTCAAGGCATTGCCGATCTGCGAGAGTTTGCGGCGCAGCGGTGACAGCCCTTCCATCGTCTGGTCGTCTTCGAGCCGGCGGGCGGCACTGACGATGTCGAGACCCTCGCGCTCTAGGCGCTCGACCATTTCGAGTACTACGGAAGGGTCATGCTGCCCATCGGCGTCCATGACGCAAAGCAGATCGCCCCTGGCGCTCAGCAGACCCTGGATGCTGGATTTGGCAAGACCACGATCGGTAAACCGAATGATGGGTCGAACACGCGGTTCCATCTTGCCGTAGTCAAATGCCTTTTGAGCTGTACCATCGGCGGAATTGTCGTCGACAAAGAGCAATTCCCAGTCGTGGTCTGCGAGTGCCGTCTTCACCCGCTCGGCGAAGGGGACGACGTTTTTGACCTCATTATAGGTCGGCGCAATGATCGAGATATGTATTGGCAGCACAGGTTCAGCCTATCGATGGTTCGCCGATGGTCGAAGCTCATGCGGGGAACCTTCTCCCTCGACGCTGACCTGCCTGTCCTGAGTGATCATACTCATATTCCAAAGTCCCCGTCCGGCATTTTTGAAGGCCGCATTCCCCGTTCCCACGGGCTCGGTAGCATCTGGGCGCTTATGCAGCAACAGGCTGTAGCATGCTTGGTTGTTGAGGACGCTTGGCTCGTCGCCTGGGCAATGCATGTCAAACCTATTTTGCAATCGACAACATGTCCCGTAGGTTGAGAGTGGTTGTGGCGCGGTTGGGATCCGTCCAGCGAGGCATTTGCGTGGGTGCCGGGCTACCGCTGGGTCGCGGATCGGCGAACGGTCGCATGATCATGGCAGTCCTCGTTCGCCTGTATCCTGGTTTGCACTTGCATGAATCTACAGCGATCTCAGTTTCTTGAGCCTCGAAACCTTGGTTTCAGGACGCCGGCGAAGAGACGAGAAAGAGGAGTGTCACCAGTCATCTCGGAGTTTCTAGTTGCGGCTGTGTTATCGCAAGCCTCGCGTAAGCTAAGGCGGCGAAACAATCACTATTGCATATCAGGAGTTGCTATGAGCCTTTATGGGACCATGCGGACGGGCGTCTCAGGAATGTCTGCCCAAGCGAACCGGCTGAGCACTGTTGGCGAGAACATCGCCAATGCCTCAACGACCGGGTACAAGAAGGCGTCGGTGCAGTTTTCTTCTATGATTCTTCCGACGACCAACGGCGCCTACAATTCCGGCGGCGTGCAGACAGATGTGCGCTATGCGATCTCAAGCCAGGGAACGTTCAGCTACACGACCTCCCCAACTGATCTTGCGATCAACGGCCGGGGCTTCTTTGTCGTTGAAGGCGCTGACGGGACCGAATATCTCACTAGAGCCGGCAGCTTTGTTCCGCAGGATGACGGCACGCTTCAGAATGCTGCGGGCTTTACGCTCATGGGTTACGAGTATTCGTCGACGGCCGATCCGACAATTGTCGTCAATGGATTTGACGGACTGACCCAGATCAACCTGTCAGCGGCGACGCTGACCGCCACACCAACGCGGGGCGGTGTTCTTGACGTAAACCTGCCGGCGACGGCCGCCGTCGGCTATACCAAGGCAACATCGCTTGTCGCTTATGACAGCCAGGGTAGCCCGCGCCTGCTCGATTACATCTACACGAAAACTGCCGACAACACCTGGGAGCTGGATGTTCAGTTCAATGGCCTGTCGGTCTTGACGCCTGCTTTTGACCCGACATCGGTGATCGATATCGCGGGCAATCTCGACATGTCGGCTGTCGTTGGATCAACGGTGACGGGCAACTATTCGCTGGTCGACACCGACGGTGTGACACGCCCATTCAGCGTGACTTACACCCGCACAGCCACCGGCTGGGATCTGGAATTTGAACATGCGGGAACGGTCTTCGCGACAGATTATATCGATGACACCGAGTTCGACGGTGCTGGCAACTATATTGATCCCTTGCCGGAAGTTATCCCGCCACTGACCGTTGGCACTTGGTCAACCGGCACCATCAATATGTTCTTCTCCGGCTTGACCTCTGTTGCAGCGCCGTTTTCGCTGACCGCTGCGATCGATGGGACACCGGCGGTCGCTGGGTCGCTCATCGAACTGACCTTCGATGCCAATGGCCAGCTGGTGAGCCCCTCGGAAATTGAAACAGAAGCCGTGACCATCGACGGGGCGGTCTTGAACGGCCTCACCCTCGACATCAGTGGTTCGACACAATTGGCTTCCGATTTTGCGGTGACCAGCGGCCGTGTGGATGGCAATGCTGCCAGCGACGTGGTCGGCTATGAGATCAATGACAAGGGAATTGTTTTCCTGAAATATTCAAACGGCGATCTTCAGCCGAGATACAGGCTTGCAATCGCGGACGTACAAAGCCCGGATAATCTCAATCCTGTCTCTGGCAATGTCTACTCGCAAAGCAATTCGTCTGGGGTCATCGTGATGGGCTATGCCGGCAGCAGCGGCTACGGCAGTGTTCTATCCGGTGCGCTGGAGGACTCGAACGTCGATATCGCCGAGGAACTGACGGCGATGATCGAGGCGCAACGAAACTACACCGCGAACTCTAAGGTGTTTCAGACCGGCTCCGAACTGATGGAAGTCCTGGTCAACCTGAAGCGCTGAGGCATCGCCTTCTAGATTGTCTTAGGCATACGCGGCTCCTTATATCCGATCATTTATGTGTTTCGTGAGCAACCAGCCGTGCCGACCGACGCTTCACCGAGGAAGCCAGATGCCACGGGTCTCTAAAGGACCACTGCTGGCTTAAAGCTACCTTGGTCCCCGGCAGCCTTTCTGTAGCAGGTCGGCATCAGCGGAATGGGCTCAGTCACTCAAAGTGAGATGGACCGGTTGAGTTGAACCGGTCGCCTGGGCCTGCACCCATTTCGATGGACATGCGGGTGTGGGTTTGATCCGGGTCGAGATCAGCTTGAAGGGCGTCTGCGACTTTATATTTCAAGAGTGGCGAGATGATTGCCGGGGTGGTTTCGAGGGATCGCTGGAGATGCTCGGCCTGCACGATCAGCGAGGACCCTACTTCGCCCACGCCAGAGGCTTCAGGCAGAAGAAGCGCGCGCGAGGGAGACCGGTTGCGACCTGCACCTGTTAGTGGATGTGCTGGCAGCCGAAGCGCGAGCGGTTGCGATCGTGCAGACGAAGGAGGCGGCTCGCCATTGCGTTTGATCCTATGCACGAGCATCAACGTATGCTGACGTCCGGCCATGGCTTGAGCTGGCCAGCTTTTGACGCCGCTGGTCAGCTTTAAAGCGTTCCGCGGCACTAAGTCCGTAGGCCTGACGCGTTGAGATAGACAGCATACAGGTTTCGCGTTGCCGTGATGTAGAGCCGGTTGCGATCAGGCCCGCCGAAACAGACATTGCTCACCGTTTCAGAGATCAGGATCTTTCCGATCACGCGGCCATTGTGATCCAGGCAATGCACGCCATCGCCTGCACTCGTCCAGATGTATCCAGCGGTATCCAGGCGCAGACCGTCATACATCCCATTGCTACATTCGCTGAAGAGACTGCCGGGGTTTAAATTGCCTTCAGAGGAAAGCTCATATTTCATGAGGCGAGCAGGCTCTACGCCGCTGTCGACCACGAACAAGGTCGCTTCGTCCGGCGACAGGGCGAGCCCATTGGGCTGAACCAGGTCGGTCACCATGGCATCGAGTTGTCCGTCAGGACGCAGCCTGTAGACATTGCGGCTTCCAATCTCGCTTTTCGCGCGTGACCCCTCATAAGGGGTCGAGATGCCGTAGCTTGGATCGGTGAACCAGATATTGCCTTTGCTATCGGCAATCACGTCGTTGGGAGAATTCAGCAGCTTTCCTTCAAAACGATCGGCAAGGACTGTCAGGCTGCCGTCGTGTTCGCGGCGGGTGACACGCCTTGTGAAGTGTTCGCATGAGATCACCCGTCCTTCACGGTCGAGCGTATGGCCATTGGCAAAATTCGACGGGGCTTGGAAGGTTGCGACGGTGTCGTTGACCTCGTCATATCGCATCACCCGGTTGTTCGGGATGTCGGAGAAGAGAAGGTGGCGGGCGGCCGGCACGTAGACCGGTCCCTCGAGCCAGCGTCCGCCTGTGTAGAGCAGGTCGACATGCACATTTGGCAGGATCAGCGATTTGAACGCCGGGTCAATGATCTCGAACCATTCCGTGTAACGCATAGTGCCCCGCTTCCCTCAATGTTAGAGCTTACTCATCCAGCCCAGCCCCTCATGAGTGCCGGCCGCCGGACGATATTCGCAGCCGACATAGCCCTGGTAGCCGATCGCATCGATCTCGGCGAAGATCCTGCGATCGTCGAGCTCGCCCGTCATGGGTTCGTGGCGATCGGGCACAGAGGCGATCTGGATATGGCCGATGACCGGCGCCATCTGTCGGAGCGCCATGATCACGTCGCCATGCAGGATCTGGCGGTGATAGACGTCGAATTGGAGCTTCACATGGGCCGCATTCGTGTCAGCGATGAAGTCAAGCGCATGTTGGAAGTCGTTGAGGAAGTAGCCAGGCATGTCGCGACTGTTGATCGGCTCGATGACGAGACCGATGCCGGCCTCGCCCGTGCGGTCGGTGGCCCGTTTCAGGTTCTCGCGGTAGGTCACGATGGCTTGCGGATCCATGGCTGGCGCAAGCCCCGCCATCATGTGCAGGAGTGGTGTGCCGATTACCTTTGCATAGGCGATTGCCGTGTCGAGTGCGGCTGCAAAATCGCCCTCGCGGCCCGGCAGAGCGGCCATGCCGCGTTCGCCAGCCGCCCAGTCGCCGGGCGGCATGTTGAATAGCGCCTGGGCAAGGCCGGCCGCCTGCAGGCGCTCGGCCACGAGCTCGGCTTCATTATCATAGGGGAAGAGATATTCGACGGCCGTAAACCCGCAATCTGCTGCTGCTTGAAAACGGTTGAGGAAGGGCACCTCGTTGAACATCATCGACAGGTTGGCGGCAAATTTTGGCATGTTAGACCTCCTCCTCCATGCCAGGTAGCTTGAGACCGGCAATCTTTGCCAGGAGACGGGCCACCGAACTGTCGTCGTCGCGTCCCATGCCGGCAGCTTCGGTCATGATGAAGAGCTGAAGTGCGGCACTTGCAATCGGCAGGGGGAATTTCGACTGGCGGCCGATATCGGAGACAATACCGAGATCCTTGGTAAAGATCGCGACGGCACTATGCGGTGTGTAGTCGCCTTCCAGCACATGCGGGATGCGGTTTTCGAACATCCAGCTGTTGCCGGCCGATTTGGTGATCACGTCGAAGACGCGGGAAATGTCGAGGTCCATGCTTTTTGCGAAGGTGATCGCCTCGCAGGCGGCCGCGATATGCACACCTGCCAGCAGCTGGTTGACGATCTTGAATGACGATCCGATGCCAGGCTGATCGCCGAGTTCGTAGACGGTCCCCGCCATCGCATCGAGCGCTGGTTTGGCCGCGGCGAAAGCGGCAGACGAGCCCGAGGCCATGAAGGTCAACTGGCCAGCTTCCGCCTTCTTCGAGCCGCCGCTGATCGGACCGTCGACGTAGAGAAGACCGGCTTCCTCAACACGGGCTGCGAAGCGCTTGGCCTCAGCCGGCGAGATGGTGGCACAGGCAATGATGACGCCTCCGGGCTTCATGGCAGCGACCACACCATTCTCGCCGAAGAGCACGGTCTCTGTCTGGGCAGCGTTCACCACCACAATGACGGCAACATCGGCGTCCGCTACAGCATCAGCCGGATTAGCCCCCGGGGTGCCGCCGGAATTCTCCAGCGCTTTCAGGGCATGGGCGCTGATGTCGAAGCCACGAACCGCATGGCCGGCCCTCAGCAGTGAGCGCGCCATGCCGAGGCCCATGGAGCCGAGGCCGACCACGGCAACAGAGGGAAGATGAGACATCAGCGGAAGCTCCTTTTGTAGCCACGGATCAAAAGCATGGCCAGAATGATGACACCGAAGACGATCTGTCTGAAGGCTTCCGGCATCTGCAGCACAGAGAGGATAGAGGACAGGAGGGTGATGAAGATGGCGCCGACGATCGTGCCGCCATATCCACCCTGGCCTCCCATGATCGACGTGCCCCCGATAACCACGGCGGTGATAACAGGCAGCATATAGGGGTCGCCCATGCCCTGATAGGCCTGGTTGGCATAGCCGGCCAGCAGGATGGCGCCGATCGCCGTAAAGACGCCGGCGACCACGAAGGTGAGGGTGGTGACGAGCCGCACGCGAATGCCGGAAAGGTAGACGGCCTTTTCCGAATTGCCCATGGCGATGAGATATTTGCCATAAACAGTTCGGTGCAGCAGGTAAAACATCGCCGCCATCACAATGAGCCAGAACAGGAAGGCGTTGGGGATGCCGAAGCTGCGCTCGAGCGACAGCGTGATCGACAGTGGCGGGGCCATGCCGCGCGGCTTGAAGCCACCGGTGAAGAAGACCACCGAGCCGATCAGCATGGAGTTCATCGCCAGTGTCCAGACCATCGACGGCAGGCGCAGGAAGGCGACGCCAATGCCATTGATCAGGCCGATCAGGGCACCGGTGGTAAGCCCGATCGGAATTGCGAGTGTGGCAAGTGTCGGGTCCTGCGAGCCGGCAATCGTCGTGGTGACAATGGCAATCGCGGTAATGGCGGCCGGCACCGACAGATCGATATGGCCAAGCAGGATGACGAGCGTTGCACCGGCCGCAATGATCCCGAGGAAAGAGGCGATCTGCAATTGCTGCAGGAGATAACCCGCCGTCAGAAACGTCGGTAGAATGGTCCCGCCAGCGGCCAGCAGCAAGCCGCAGCCAATGGCGACGACGAGAACGGCAGGATCGACGGGGAGGCTTGGCCTTGACGGCCCTGATATCGCGCGGTCTGTCATTGGGCGAACAGCTTCAGTTTGTTGCGGACACGCAGCACGCCGACGGAGCCGAAGGCAATCGCGAGCGCCAGGATCAGCCCCTCGAAGAAGGGCTGGGCGAGGGGAGGAAGGCCGGAGAAGAACATCAGCGAGGCGACCGTCTTCAACAGCATGGCACCGACGGCGACACCAACCGCCGTGCCGATGCCACCGGCAAGCGAGACGCCGCCAAGCACGATCGCTGCAATCGAGTTGAGCGTATAGGTCGGACCGATCCCGGCGTCACCGGTCATCGTGACCATCGAGACATAGAGCCCGGCCATGCCGGCCATCAATCCACCGATTATATGCGCTGAAATCCGCATCGTGGTTGTGTTGATGCCGGTCAGTTGCGCCGAATGCTCGTTTGAGCCGAGTGCCTTCAGCGCCATCCCGAAACTGGTCTTGCGCAGCATCACGGTGATCACGATCACGGTTGTGATGATCAGCAGAAGGGAGGTCGGCACTGGTCCGATCGCATAGGTGAAGGCATCGGAGAGTTCGGAGTTCACCGTGCCGCCGGGGGTGGGCCTCAGATAAAGCGCGATGCCGGAATAGATCGCTCCCGTCGCGAGGGTTGCAACGATCGGCGGGACATTGCCGAAGCAGACGAAGAGGCCGGTAAAGAGCCCGCAGGCCATGCCGACCAGAAGCACGGCTGCCATGCCAAAGACAAGCGATCCGCCATCGCCGGCCAGTGCAAAGGACGCCGTGACATTGGTGAGTGCCACGACCGCGCCGACCGAGAGATCGATCCCGCGCACCAGAACGACAAAGAACTGGGCAAAGGCTGCAAACACCAGGAGCGCCGACTGGTTGGACCAGATCGTCAGCACATAGGTGGAAAGCCCCCGCGGATGGGTGGCGATGTAAAGCACGAAGAGGGCGACAAAGGCGATGGTCGGGATGACGACGCGCAGATTGCGTCGGATGTAGAGTGCGGTCATTGCACGGTCTCCGACGCTGCTGGGGCAAAGCTCAGGCCCATGGCGGCTGAAATCAGGTTCTCAGGCGTCAATGTGTCTTCGCTCAGTTCGCGCGCGATACGGCCACGATAAAAGACAGCGACCCGGTCGCAGAGATGCACGAGCTCTTCGTAATCCGTCGACTGCATGATGATGGCGATGCCCTCATCGGCAAGGTCGGTAAGCAGGCGATAGATCTGTGCCTTGGTCTTGACGTCAATGCCGCGCGTCGGGTCGAGGAGAAGCAGGCAGCGAGGCCCAAGCGCCAGCCATTTGGCAAGCAAGACCTTCTGCTGGTTCCCACCGGACAGCGACATCACGGGATCGGTGAGCTGGCCATAGGTCAGTTCGAGGCGTTCGAGAAGGGCAAGGCAGCGGGCGTCCAGCGCCTCGCGGTCGTCGTGAAGTCCGATACCGGCAAGCCGCATATTGTCTGATATCGATAGCGGCTGGATCATGCCTTCAGTCTTGCGATCCTCGGGAACCAAGGCAATGCCGATCCCAGGTGATTTCGAGCGATGTGGCGAGCGGTTCTGATATGGCCGGCCGTCAAGCTCGATCGAGCCGGTAACGCCTGAAAGTGTGCCGAAGATTGCTTCGAGAACCCGCTGCTGGCCCTGGCCTTCAAGGCCTCCAAGGCCATAGATCTCGCCCGGGCGTACCGTAAATCCGACATCGAAGAGTTCACCAGCGAAAGACAAGTTTCGGACGGAGAGAAGCGGGGCAACATCTGCAGGCACAGCCGGGCGCGGTGGCGGGAACAGCCGGTCCATGGTCTCGCCGATCATCAGCGACACGATGCTCTGGTTGTCGACGGTGCCGGCTGGGAAGGTGCGAACATGTTGTCCGGCGCGAAACACCGAGATCGTGTCGGCAAGTGCCTCGACCTCATGGAAACGATGGGAAATGAAGAGGATGCAGCAACCTTCGTCGCGCAGCTTGCGGATGACCGTGAACACTTTCTCGACGGCGGAGGCACCTAGTGCCGAAGTCGCCTCATCAAGGATCAGGAGACGTGGTTTCTGATAAAGCGCCTTTGCGATTTCCACCCGCTGTCGATCGGCGAGAGAGAGCTCGTCTACGGGCGTGTCGAGGGAAATGCTCTCGGCCCCGATAAGGTCGAGGGCGGCACGGGCTTCTTCGTAAGCCTTGGCACGCATGAATCCGAACCTCGTCTGAGGGCGGGCAAGCGTGATATTGTCGCCGACGGATAACGTCGGCAGGAGCGAGAGCTCCTGGAACATGCAGACGATACCGGCGGCTGAGGCCTGCCGCGTACCAGAAAACCGGATCGATCGACCATTGAGGCGGATCTCGCCGGTGGTCGGCTGGATTGCCCCGGAAAGCAGTTTCATCAGGGTCGACTTGCCGGCACCGTTTTCGCCGAGGATGGCGTGTACGGAGCCCGGCCGGGCGGAAAAATCAATCGTCTTCAGGGCCTGGATCGGCCCATAGGATTTCGAAATCCCCGAAAGCTCGATCAGCGGAGCGGTCGTCATTCTGGCATATCCTGGTATGGGTGGGACGGCGGCGCCCTATGAGGTGTCAGGCACCGCCGTCCAGCCGGGAGGATCAGGTATTGTCGGGGGTCTGGCCGAGCAGCTCTTCGGGGGTGAAGACCGGGAAGCAGTTCGGATAACCTGTCGTCGTGTAGAAGGTGTCCGGAAGGTTGGGGAAGTAGTCGACGCCTTCCTTCAGCTCTGCATTGTCCTTGTTCGGGATTGGCAGGAAGACCTTCTGCGGTAAGGCATTGCCTTCAAGCAGCGAGACCGCGGCTTCGAGCGCAACAGCCGACATGACCGGCGCCTGGGCAGCGGTGAGGCCCGGATACTTGCCTTCTGCGATCAGCTTGCGTGCACCGTTGCCAGCATCGCCACCAATCGGAACGACCGGGTGGCCGGCATTCTTCATGGCATTCAATGCGCCGATCGTGCCTTCCTGGACCATCACGCCATCGAAATTGCCATTTGTGGCGATCGCGTCTGCGGTGACCTTCTGCACGGTGCCGGCATCCCAGTTGCCAACCACCTGGACGACCTTGAGGCCCGGATGCTTGTCGAGGACAGAGCGCATGCCGAGATGGTTGTCGCGGTCTGTCGCATTGCCCGGCAGGCCGGAGACTTCGAGTACGCTGCCCTCGACCTTGCCCTTGGCCTTCTCGATTTCGCGCACCACGGCTTCCGCCTTCATTGCGCCGAGCTCAAACTGGTTTTCATTCACTTGCACGATGGCATCCGTGTCGAGCACGTTGTCGAAGGGCACAAGCACTGTGCCAGCCTGTTCGGCGCGCTTGATGACGGACGAAAACGCAGTCGGGTTTACGGCGATGAAGGTGATCGCGTCGTAACCGGCGGCGATGAAGTTATCGATCGCGGCTATCTGGGCGGCACTGTCGTTGCCAACCGAGACGACGGTGAATTCAGCGAGCTTTGCCTTGTTTTCCTCGCGTGCAGCCCAGGCCTTGGCGCCCTGGATGGCGGTCACGCGCCAGTCATTGCCGGCAAAGCCGTTGACGAAGGCAACCTTGTAGGGACCTTCGCGCTTTTCATACTTGATGACCTTGGCATTGTCGGGTGCTGCAGAGAAGCACTCCGGACGGTGGGTGTCTTGGGCGTTAACGGCCGAAGTGAAACTGAAGGCGCAGAGCATCGCGGCCGACGCGACAAGCGCGGCCTTGTTAAAGGTTCTCACGGTGAACTCCTCCCGAAGTGTATCTCCCAGAAAGCGCTAATCTCAGCGCTAACATAATTTTTTAAGCACATCCTCTAGCCACGATCAAGCGAATTATGTTAGCGCTGAGATAAAGTTTATGCCACGGTCCTGAAGGCGAGATCGCGTGTCGCCGTATGGCCCATCAGGACAATGCGGCAGGGAAGGAGTTGAAACGAATGCAGCCGGAGACGCCGACGCTCACTCATGTGGCTCAGCTGGCGAATGTCAGCGAGAACACCGTGTCGCGTGTCATCCGCAACAAGGGATCCATTGCCGAGCAAACCCGCAAGCGCGTGCTCGAGGCCATCGAGACACTCGGCTATGTGCCCAATCGGGCGGCCGGCTCGCTTGCCTCCTCGGCCTCGCTGATCATTGGCGTGATCCTACCCTCGCTTTCCAACATCGTTTTTCCTGAGGTTTTGCGCGGTATCCATGCGGGACTTGCCGACACGCCTTATCAGCCGATGATCGGCGTCACCGATTATGATCTCGGCAAGGAGCAGCAGCTCGTTTCCTCGCTTCTCGCCTGGCAGCCGACTGCCCTGATCACCACAGGCTTTGAACACACGGACGCGGCGCGCCGCATGCTAAAAAACAGTCGCATTCGCATCGCCGAACTCATGGACATCGACGATCAGCCGATCGATCTCGCAGTGGGCCTCTCCCATCGCCGGGCAGGGCGCGCGACGGCTGAGCATCTGGTGCGTCGCGGCTATAGCCGCATCGGTTATGTCGGGCACGATTGGACGGCCGACCGGCGCGCTCGCGCCCGCTATGACGGCCTCTGCGAAGCCCTGTCTGAAGCCGGCCTGTCGCTCGTCGTCGAGAAGCGCTATGACGGTCCAAGCTCGACGATTGCTGGTCGCGACACGCTGGCAGGTCTCTTGGCCGAGGGTGCTGCTGTCGATGCCGTGGTGTTCTCCAACGACGACATGGCGGTCGGTGGCTTCATGCATTGTCTGGGCGCCGGGATCCCGGTGCCCGAGCGGCTTGCGCTTTTCGGCTTCAACGGGCTGGAGATCGGCCAGGCGCTGCCGAAGCCTTTGTCGACGGTGCGCTCGAACCGCTTCAACATCGGCAAAACCGCCGTCGAGGCGCTTCTTGCGCAGCCAGAACGGCCGGGCGAGCCACAGATCATCGACACCGGATTTGCCATCATCGACGGCGCAACGGCCTGACCGCACGCCAATTCATCGGAGACTGCCATGCTTTTGGGCGCCATTGCCGACGACCTCACCGGAGCCAGCGATCTTGCGCTGATGCTGTCGCGGGAGGGCATGCGGACGATCCAGACGATCGGTGTTCCCAAGGGAGGCCTTGATCTCTCTGGAGTAGATGCGGTCGTGGTTGCGCTGAAGTCGCGCACCAATCCCGCAGCTGAAGCTGTCGTCATGTCGCTCGAGGCTCTCTCCTTCCTGCAGATGGCGGGTGCGACGCAGTTCCTGTTCAAATATTGCTCGACCTTCGATTCCAGTCCCGCCGGCAATATCGGCCCCGTGACCGAAGCCCTGATGCAGGCGCTCGGTACGGACCTGACAATCGTCTGCCCGGCGTTTCCGGCCAATGGTCGCACCATCTACAAGGGCCATCTCTTCGTCGGCGACCAGCTGCTGTCCGATAGCCCGATGCGCAACCATCCACTGACGCCGATGACCGACAGCTCGCTGGTGCGGCTGATGGCCGGGCAGTCCAAACTGAAGGTGGGGCTGGTGAACCACGCAACGGTAGGCGAGGGGGCTGCAGCCGTCTTGCAAGCCTTTGAAGCGGCGCGGGCCAGGGGCGAACAGGCGCTGGTCGTCGATGCGCTGACCGACGCCGATCTTCGGGCAATCGGCGAGGCCTCTGCCGGATTGAGCCTGATCACCGGCGGCTCGGGTATAGCGCTCGGCTTGCCCGAAAATTTCCGCCGCGCAGGGCTGCTGAAAGCGGCGGACGACGCGCGCGCCTTTTTAGCGCCGGCGGGCCGGTCGATGATCCTTGCTGGATCGTGCTCGGAAGCGACGCGCGGCCAGATCCGTCATGCGATCGAGGCGGGCGTACCCGCCTTGAAGCTGGATCCGATCGAGATCGCCGAGGGACGTTTCATGGTCGATGAGGCGGTCTCCTGGGCGCTGGCCCAATCGGCAAAGGCGCCGCTGATCTATTCGAGTGCCCAACCCGAAGAGGTGAAAGCGGCCCAAGCTGCCCTTGGTCGCGAAAGGGCCGGATCGCTGATCGAGCATTTCCTCGCCGAGACAGCACTTGGCCTTGAAGCCGCCGGCGTCCGCCGCCTGATTGTCGCCGGTGGTGAGACCTCGGGTGCCGTGGTCGGCGCGCTCTCACCCGACGCACTGTTCATCGGTCCGGAAATCGATCCAGGTGTGCCCTGGACGCTGACGGTCGGGCAAAGGCAGCCGATGGCATTGGCGCTCAAGTCCGGCAATTTCGGTGCGCCCGATTTCTTCCTCAAAGCCTGGGACCTCCTGCCATGACTTCCATTCACTCCGAAGAAACCCGCCTGCGCGACGAGATCGTCGAGGTCGGCAAATCACTTTTCGATCGCTGCTTTACCTTCGGCTCCACCGGCAATATCAGCGCGCGGCTCTCGACCGGCGAGATGCTGATGACGCCGACTAATGCTTCCATGGGGTCGCTCGATCCAGGCCGGCTTTCGAAGTTCACAGCCGAGGGCGTGCATATCGGCGGTGATAAGCCGACCAAGGAAGCCTTCCTGCACCAATGCATGTATTGCGCACGAGAAAGCTCGGGCGCCGTCGTGCACCTGCATTCCACCCATGCGGTCGCCGTCAGCATTCTCGACGGCCTTGATCCCGATGACGTGCTGCCCCCCCTGACGGCCTATTACGTCATGCGGGTTGGGCGCTTGCCGATGGCGCCCTATTTTCCGCCGGGGGATACGGCTTTGGCCGAGGCGGTCCGAGATCGGGCTCGCGACAGCCACGCGGTTCTGCTGGCCAATCACGGCCCGGTCGTTGCCGGCAAGACGCTCAAAGAGGCCCAGTATGCGATGGAGGAACTGGAAGAGACCGCCAAGCTATTCCTGATGCTGCGAGGCGAGCGTCTTAGGCCGCTGTCAATGCATCAGGCCGAAGCGCTACGTTCACCCTGAAGCTCGTGGTCTCTTACCCTTTGGGCAGGCATGATGCAGTTGGGTTAGCTCCTCCAAGTGGCTTGGACGATCCACCAATCTTGCGGAAATTTATCCCGACGGACTGTGCGCACCTACCCGTAAATTGATTGGCCCAGGGTTCCGTGCTGGCAGTGGTAACTAGATGCCGATTGACGTTTGCTCGACATGGCGGAACCCCGCAAGCAGGGTCTCAAGATAACGTTGCAAAGGTGGCAACGAAACTACATATGTGCTAATGTGGGTCCGTGACTTCAGGAGTATGTGAGATGAGCCGCTTGACGATCGACATAACGGACAAACAACATCAAAGCCTCAAAGCGCTGGCCGCTCTGCAGGGGAAGACAATCAAGCAATACGCACTTGAGCGCCTGTTTCCTGGCGACTTCGAGGGAGAACGGGCTTGGGAAGAGTTGAAGACGTTGATGAATACGCGCATCAGTGAGGGGCTTGCTGGAAAACTGTCGACCAGAACCGTAGTTGAGATCCTTGACGAGGAGATCGCCGAAGGTCGCGCTTGACGGCTTACATCCTGACCGCAGAGGCAGAATCCGATCTTCGCTCGGTAATCCGTTACACACGGGCCCAGTGGAGCGCCGCCCAAGTACGTCAATACGTCTTGGCTTTAGAGCGAGGAATGGGGAACCTTGCCGCGGGCAAAGTACCCTTCAAGGATTTGAGCGCACTCCATCCGGCGCTGCGGATGGCGCAATGCCAACACCACTACATCTTCTGTCTGCCTCGAGAACATGCGCCCGCTCTCATCGTAGCGATTCTTCACGAACGAATGGATCTCATGAGGCGTTTGGCTGATCGTCTCAACGAGTGAAGTTTTCACGACGTGAGGAATTCCTGCGCGCGTACTAGATAAGCCCTTGTCACCGAGCGATCAAAAAAGTGTCGCCAGTTCAGATCCTCTACACAGCCCAGCAAGTGCCGAGCCCACCGGGTGACGCTCGCCTAAACGCGGGTGCTCGATCAGCAATTCCGCCTTACGGCGAATAGTGGCGAAGTACCGCTCCGCGCTGCGCGGCTGCCCTTTCCGCATTTCAATGTAGATGCACTTAACGTCGGCGCGCCCCTTTGGGGTCCAAAAGAGCTTAACGGGCATGGGGAGTTGCAGCAGCTATTTCCTGGCGTGCTTCATCCAACACCGCATCAAAATCCGCCTCAACCGCAGGGCCACTACCCTTGCCTTCTTCCCACATCGCACGCAACTTGGCGATATCTTCGCGCTTTTGCATCCATTTGGCCGCCCAGTCGCGCATGGCTTCGCGAACAACTTCGCTTCCGCTGGCATAAGCGCCACTGTTGACAGCGTCACGCAATAACTCGGCGTGCTGGGGTGTCATTGAAACGCTGACCTTTTCAACATTTGGCATAGGCGACCCCCAAAGGCATTTGGTAGCAATTTTTACCACCAAGGGCCCAAAGTCGCAATATGGTTGACGGGTCTTCTAGGTGTACTGTTGCAGCTGCAAGGCATGACGGAGATGGATCGACGGGGATTGAAGTTCCATGCCGCAAGTTCGACTCCTAGACGTTGAGGCGCGATCCGACCAATCGCACGCCAAGCACCTTTGAATTCGTCGCTTTCTGCGATCAGTGATAGGATTCAGGCGTGATGCGGACGGTCGCCGTATTTAGAGCTTCCATTTTGCCATCCATTCCCATCCAATTTTTACGATCTGGCAGTCGCGAGCTGGATGACTGGCCATTCCCCACCCGAGCGGATCCAGACTTTTGCCGCGAGACGAGAGACGATGTACGAGGACGACGTCTATCAGCAACTCGAGATGCCCCTCCTATGTCATTGGCAAGGCACTGGCGACCGAGAACGAGGATTCCTACGTCTCTGACGCCTCGAGGAGTTCGGATGAGATCGAAACGGAACAACCGCGGGACCGCAGGTTCAACCCCGCTCAAGGTGAACACGTTGGTATGTCGGCTGTCTTGAGGTCCTTGCAGGTAAGCCCTCGTGCTGTCTCGGTTGCGCCTGAGTGCCGGAGATCGTGCCGGACCCTGAAGATGGGCTTTCAAACCGCAACAAAGCGATCGGCAGCAGAATTACTACCGATTGCTGAGCATGCCATGCGCCGTCACTTGTCATCGGCTCTTGAGCGGGCCAAAGGCGCGCTAGAGCAAGGGGCGCCGGCGATGACCCTACATAAAATGAGGGCTCTCGATCAGGCCCATTTTCTCGCATCTGAAGAGCCGCGGGTCCATGAGAGGGGTGTGTCGGGGACTTCTCTCATAAAATCCATATGCGCAAGACTATCGCGGGTGAGGTCGGTACCCGGGGCAATTTCCTGAAGGCGCAGGCGTCCGTTTTGGATGGCGAAAACAGCGCGTTCGGTGACGAACAATGCCTTGCGCTGTTCGCTTGACGCGAGCTTGCCTCAATAGGTGAGCTGTTGCAGATCGTTCTTGAACTTGCGGTGCTTGCCCTCGGTTACAATCTGCAAACTGCCATCGGCGCAGGATGCTGAGCAAAGAAAATATACGGCCGCTGACCTCGGCACAGGCCGAGGCGCTTCGGCAAGCCTAACGCGTTGGCAACGGGCGGTACGGCGGTGTCTGCTGATCGTCAGACCATCCCCAGATCATCAAAGGATTGGTGCAGCGCTTGATCCGCCGGCGACAGTCGATCGCCCGCAAAGTTGTGCTGATGCCAGTAGGGATAGATGTAAGGCGGGCGGCTAACCAGGTTGAGGCGGGACAGTTCCTGATCCGAAAGGGTAAGGTCGGTTGCAGCAATATTGTCGCGGAACTGGTTCTCGTTAAGGCCGCCGACAACGAGGGTCGAAATGGCCGGGCGCGACAGCGTCCATGCAAGGCTGACCTGAGCGACGGACACGCCTCTCTCTGTTGCAATCTCTTCGAGCACATCGATGATGGTCCAGAGCCGCTCCTTGTCGCGGATCGGTGGCTCGCTCCAGCCTTGAGCCTGACGCGACTGCTCCGGTGCCTTGTTGCGTGCAAAGGCACCCGACAGAAGTCCGGCAGCAAGCGGGCTCCACACCATCACCCCAAGCCCCTGGTCGACCGAGAGCGGCAGCAGTTCATATTCTGCCTCGCGCGCCTCCAGCGTATAGTGGATCTGCTGGGTGACGAAACGTGGCAGACCCTTGTTGTCCGAGATCTGCAGGGCTTTCATGATGTGCCAGCCCGAATAGTTCGAGCAGCCGATATAGCGGATCTTGCCCTGCTCGCGCAGCGTATGCAGGGCTTCGAGCGTCTCGTCGAGTGGCGTAAGCCCATCCCATTCATGCATGAAATAAATGTCGATATGGTCTCGCTTCAGTCGTTTGAGCGAGCGTTCGCATTCTCTGATGATGTGATATCGGGAGGCGCCTTCGTCATTGGGGCCGTCGCCGATCCTCATGCGGGCCTTCGACGAAATCAACACGTCGTTGCGTTTTGCGCCCAGCGCCTCACCAAGGATTTCCTCGGATCGCCCAAGCGAATACATGTTGGCCGTGTCAAACAGGTTGACCCCGAGATCGATGCAGCTGTCGATCAGCCGGCGCGCTTCCTCCACGCCCTGGTTTGCCACCTTGGCGAATCCACCGACGCCGCCGAAGGAAAACGTGCCCATGGAAATGGCCGACACCTTGAGACCCGAACGGCCGAGCATTCTATACTGCATTTGATCCTCCTCCTCAGTCAGCCGACATGCGCGACAGGCGCAGCAAGCTGGCAATCTGGTCCATGCCCAGTTCAGGGCTCGTCAGGTAAGGCCGATCGTGCTGTCCCGCCTGCAGGGCACGCGCCATGGACGCCTGAGCCAGAACAACGAGCTCAACTTCGGCTGAAAGTGCTGCATAGGCCTCCTGCACCAGAAGGTCATGGGTTTCCGGCTTTCCGCTCTTCAGCTGTGCAAAGGCCTCGCTGACAAGCTGTGAGACGAATTTGCATGGACGGCCCATTCGCTTGGCTGTGCTTTCAAGAAGCCGGGTGGTCGGCTCGAGCGTGGTTGGCAAGGTCGCAAGAATGCCGATCGTCGATGCCTGACTGACGGCCCGTTCCGCCATGCCTCTGTCGATCCGAAAAAGCGGTGTTGCGCTCTTGGCAGCCAGAGCGTCGACGGCCTCTCCAAGTGTCGAGCACGTAACGATGATGGCGCTGCTGCCGTTGGCTCTCGCTGAATGCACATGGCTTGCGAGGCGGTCAGAAACGTCCTCAGCCACATGGCCATTGGCAATCACACTCGAAAGCAGGCTTTCGTCCAGGATCGAGGCAATGTGCCAGTTCGGCAGCCGTTCGGCTGCAAGCAGGGCAAAGACGGGCTCCAGTGACCCGACCGTATGGATGAAGGTCAGCTTGCGCGGCTGCGGCATCTGCGGCTTGGCCACTATCTGGTCCTTGTCCACTATCTGGTCCCTGGCTTGGCCACTCATGTCGCCAGTCATTGCGCTGGGATCTGCAGTTTTGCAGCACGCGTCTTGTTGCGCTGCACGAGCTTCTCGTGGCTTCCGCGCAAGACGAGATCAGCGCCGACCAGGATCTTGACGGCCGGCTGGGATTCGGTCGAATTGATCAGATCATCGAGAATGGTAACCGCCAGATAGCCGATCTTTCGTTTCGAGACCTCGATCGTTGTCAGGCCCGGATCCATAGTCGCACTCTGGGGCAGGTTGTCGAAGCCGATGATCGAGACGTCATCGGGGATGGTCAGTCCATGCTCGCGCAAGGCGCGGATGAAGCCATAGGCGATGATGTCGTTGGTGCAGAAATAACATTCGGCCAGATCCAGGCCGTCGGCCAAGAGCTGACGGGTATCGCTGTAAGCGCCGTCATAGGTCGACTCCACGGAGAGAATATCAGCCGCGTCCACCGAAAGTCCGAGCCGCGCCATATTCTTGAAAAAGGCATCGCGGCGAAGCCTGAAGTTCGTCGTCTCGACATGCGAGGCGACAAAGCCGATGCGCCTGAAGCCCTGCTGGTGAAAGCGCGACAGCACCTTGAAGACGGCGTCCTCATTGTTCATGTCGACGAAATTGGCGTCGATGACATCAAAGAACGTATCGATGAAAACAGTCGGATATCCAAGGCCCTGGATGAGACGGATGTCGGCCTCTGTTAACTCGGTGCCAAGAGCCACGACACCCGAAATCGGTGATCCGGCAAGCGATTCCGCAACAGAGCTGATTGGCTGGCCTTCGAAGCTCACCACTTCGAGCGTGTAGTTGCGCCTTGTCGCTTCGGCCGACATGCCGTCGATATAGTCTGAAATGAAGACGCTGTGGTCGCGATTGACGGTATGGCCGTGCTTGGCGATCTTCAGGAAGCGAAGGGTTTCGCCGGGCTCACTCGTCGATTTGCTGGCCCTTGGCACATAGTTCAGACTTGCCACGGCTTCGAGAACCTTGGCGCGCGTGACGCCTGAGATGTCACCCTTGCCGTTCAAGACGAGAGACACCGTTGCTGCAGAGACCCCGGCGGCCTCCGCGATGTCTCGGATCGTCAGGTTCTTGCCGTTCTTCATCGCTTTCCCGAATGCTGCGTCTGCGAAATAATTTAGTAAACAACGTGCTCGTTGAGCCGGATGTTTACGGCAAATGGTGCAAGTTCGCAATGAGGTTTGCAGGTGAAATAAGGCTTGTCACCGCGTTTCGGCTTTGCTAGCGTTTAGTGAAGTCGTGAAACGTTCACTAAACATGGGAGGAGACCATGCGGCGAACCGACGGCCAATTCGTGATGCTTGTCATCATGAACGCCCTGCTGCTTGTTGCTGGAGTGGTGATCTCTGGCGGCTCCTTTCTGTCGCTGTTCAATCTGCAATCCATGGCAGGTCAGGTGCCCGAAATCGGGCTTCTGGCCATTGGTGTCATGCTCGCCATGTGTGCCGGCAATGGTGGCATTGATCTTTCAGGCATCGCGCTTGCCAATCTCTCAGGCGTCGTCTCTGCGGTTTTGATGGTGTCGATCCTCGGGCCGGCTTCCGATCCCACCACATTCAGCCTGGGCTTCATGTTCGGCTGCCTCCTGGTCGGCTTTGCGGGCGGCCTCTTCAACGGGTTTCTGATTGCCCGCTTCCAGATCACGCCGATCCTGTGCACGCTTGGCACCCAGATGGCATTCATGGGCCTTGCGATTGTTGTCTCTCAAGGGCGTGCCGTGACGGTTGGCAGTCCGGCTCTCTTGTCGAGCCTTGGCAACGACATGTTGTTTGGCGTGCCGATCAGCTTCATCATCTTCATCGTCGTCGCAACCCTGATTGGCGCCGTGTTGAGGTTCACGCCCTTTGGTCTCTGGTTGATGCTGATGGGGACGAACCCCAAGGCTGCGACCTTTGCCGGCTTCCCGAAAAACGGCGTGATCCTTTCGACCTATGCCCTGTCGGGAACGCTGTCGGGTATCGCCGGCATCATCATCGCGGCCCGCAACGTCAACGTGAAGTTCGACTATGGCAGCTCCTATCTCTTGATCGCCATCCTGATTGCGGTGATGGCGGGTGTTCGCCCCGAAGGTGGCTATGGCCGCGTGGTTTGCGTGGTGTTGAGCGCGGTCGCCCTCCAGCTGATGTCGAGCCTTTTGAACTTCGGCGGCCTTTCCAACTTCGTCCGAGACTTCGCCTGGGGAGCTCTGCTGCTCACCTTCCTGGCTGTCGGTCGCTACGACGTGATGGGCTTCTTCGCCCCCATGCGTCGATCTGAAGATCCTTCGGCGTCTGTCCCTCAATCGCCGAAGTAACAAAGCGAGGGAAAATTTGTGGAGGAAAGCATGAACTCGTTTGTTAAAAAAATGATGCTCGGCACAGCACTTGCAGCCGTCTCGCTGGGAGGCTCGGTCGGCGTGCTCGTGGCCCAGGAAAAGCCGGTGATCGCAACGGTGGTCAAGATCAGCGGTATCCCGTGGTTCGATCGCATGAACACCGGCGTGGTTGCCTTCCAGGAAGCCAATGCTGATGTTGTTGCAAGCCAGAGCGGTCCGGCGACCGCCGACTCCGCCCAGCAGCTGCAGATCGTCAACGACCTCGTTGCCAAGGGCGTGAACGCGCTTGCCGTCGTTCCGATGGATCCGGCTGTGCTTGAAGGCACGCTGCAGCGCGCCATGGAACGTGGCATCGTTGTCGTTACCCATGAGGCCGACAACCAGATCAACACCAATGCCAATGTCGAAGCCTTCGACAACGCCGATTATGGTGCAGCCCTCAACGAGCGCCTTGCCGAATGCATGGGCAAGGAAGGCAAGTGGACGACATTCGTCGGTTCGCTTGGCAGCCGCACCCACATGCAGTGGGTCGGTGCGGGCGAAGAGAACGCCAAGAAGTATGCCGGCATGCAACTCGTTGACGCCAATAACGAGTCCTTCGACGATGCCAATGCGACCTATGAAAAGGCCAAGGAAATCCTGCGCAAGCATCCCGATATCAAGGGTTTCCAGACCTCTGCCGGCAATGACGTCCTCGGTGTTGGCCGCGCGATTGACGAAGCCGGTCTGAGCGGCAAGGTCTGCCTCGTTGGCACCGGCCTGCCGAACCCCTCGGCAGACCTGCTTGAGTCAGGCGCAATCACCGCGATCGGTTTCTGGGATCCGCAAAAGGCCGGCATGGCGATGAACACGATCGCCAAGCTCCTGCTTGAAAAGAAGGAGCTCACCGATGGCATGGATCTCGGTGTCCCCGGCTATGAAAAGGTGACCGTCAAGCAGGGCGCTGGCCAGGGCTTGCTGGTTGTCGGAAACGGCATGGTTCTCGCCGACAAGGCGACCTACAAGGACTTCCTGTTCTGATCCTTTGAGTGAGCCGTGACCGGGAGATGTTTCTCCCGGTCACACCGCCGCAGCGAAAACTCGCCTGCGGATAAAATGAGGATCCTGTTGCCGTGGTCGCAATGCATAAAAGCGTTGAGCAGCCTTTAGAGCTGCTCAGATTGAACAATGTCGAGAAGTGGTTTGGTGGCGTGCATGCGCTCAGGGGCATTAACCTGACGCTTGCCCGAGGCCAGGTCTATCACCTTTTGGGTGAAAACGGCTGCGGCAAGAGCACGGTCATCAAGATCATGTCCGGTGCCCACCCGCCATCTTCTGGAGAGATCGTGCTCGAGGGCAAGAGCTATGCCGCTCTCACTGCGATCCAGTCGCTGGCAGCCGGGATCGAGACCGTCTATCAGGATCTCTCGCTTTTGCCCAATCTGACGGTCGCCGAAAATGTCGCCCTGACCGAGCAGCTCGTGTCGGCTGGCGGACGACTGGCGCGTCTTTTTAACCGCAGCCAGATGCGCGAGACAGCAGCCCGCGCGCTTGCAGCTGTTGGCCTGCCCACGGACCGCACCTTCCTGCAGGAAATCGTCTCGGATCTGCCGCTTGCCTCACGGCAACTGGTCGCGATCGCTCGCGCGATTGCCACAAGGGCAAAGCTCGTCATCATGGATGAGCCGACCACCTCTTTGACCAGGCGAGAGGTCGACAACCTCATTGATGTCGTCGAGCGCTTGCGGCTTGAGGGCGTGACTGTGCTCTTCGTCACCCACAAGCTCGAGGAATGCTACCGGATCGGCGGCAACGCCATCGTGTTTCGCGACGGCAAATGCGTGGCGCAAGGTCCAATCGCAAGCTTTACCAAGGATGACCTGTCTGAATTGATGACCGGGCGGCAGATCACGGCCACCCGCTATCGTGAGGGACGGCCCAACGGCGAGATCTTCTTTAAGGTCGACGGTCTGCACACCGACAATGTCGATGGTGTGTCGCTTGGCCTGCGCCGCGGAGAGATCCTCGGTATCACCGGTCTTGCCGATTCCGGTCGAAACGAACTTGCCATGGCACTGGCCGGTGTCATGCCGATCGGGCGTGGGAAAATGCTGATCGACGAGGCGAAGGTCAGACTGACTTGTCCCGCAGACGCGATTAGACACGGGATCGGCTATGTCCCGGAAGATCGTCTGGCAGAAGGTCTGTTTCTCGACAAATCCATCCTCGACAACGAGATCGCCCTGATCCTTCGGGATCTGACCAATGGGATCGGCGTGATCGATCGCGATCGGGCGAGGGGACTTGCCGATGATCTCTCGGCACAGATGCGCCTCAATACAAAGAATATCGACTTGCCGGTTGGCTCGCTTTCCGGCGGAAACCAGCAGCGTGTCCTGATCGGTCGCTGGCTGAGCATTCAGCCAAAGCTCCTCATCCTGCATGGTCCAACCGTCGGTGTCGATGTCGGATCAAAGGACACGATCTACAAGGTGATCCAATCCCTGTCGCAATCCGGCATGGGGCTGATCATTGTCAGTGACGATCTGCCGGAACTTTTGCAAAACGCCGACCGGATCATGGTCATGAATGGCGGCCAGATCGTTTCAGAATTCGAAGCAGACAAGGCGTCCGAAGACGATCTCTACCGGGCAATGCTTGGCAGTGAAAAGGGGGCTGCACAATGAACACGACCAAAGCCGACACGGCCCCTTCTTCAACACATGCACGCTCCTTCGGTCTGGGAGATCTGATACGGCGACGGCCCGAGACAATCACCTTTGCCCTTCTCGTGACCATCTGTGTTGCCGTTTCGATTGCCAATCCGGCCTTTCTTCAGCCGTCGACCCTGATCGATATCGGCCGCGCAAGCGTCGTGATGGGGCTTTTTGCGCTCGGCGTCTTCGTCATCCTGGCAGCTGGCGGCATCGATGTCTCGTTCACCGCGATTGCCGCCTTCACCATGTATTCGGTGACCCTTCTGGTGCAGACCTATCTGCCAGGACTACCGATCATCGTCATCATTCTGATTGCGATGGCAGGCGGTGTCCTGCTGGGCGTGATCAACGGCCTTCTCGTTCATCACCTGCGGGTTCCATCGCTGATCGTGACGATCGGCACCCAGTATCTGTTTCGCGGGTTTCTTCTGTCCTTCATTGGCACCGTCTGGATCATGTCGCTGCCGCCGCAGATGGGGGCCTTCGGGCGAATGCCACTTCTGCAGTTCGAGACCGCCAATGGCGCCCTCGTCACCTTGCCCTTCTATTTCCTCGTGCTTCCGGCCGCCGCCATCCTGACCTGGTGGATCCTGAACCGGACGCTTATGGGGCGGGCAATCTTTGCCGTAGGCGGCAATGCCAATATTGCCGAGCGTCTGGGCTACAGCCTGCGTACGGTGCATCTGTTTCTATTCGGCTATGCCGGCGCATTGGCTGGCCTTGCAGGGATCATCCATGTCTGCGCCAACCGGCAGGCCAACCCCTTTGATCTGGTCGGCACGGAAATCAACGTAATCGCAGCCGTCGTCTTGGGCGGCGCCCGTATCACGGGCGGAACCGGCACGGTTCTCGGCACCATTCTCGGCGTTCTCCTGGTCGTGGTCATCAACAGCGTCCTGGTTCTCGTCGGCATCCCAAGCACCTGGCAGCGACTGGTGGTCGGCAGCTTCATCCTGCTTGCAGCTGCCTTCTTCGTCACGCGTCAGCGCAAAAAGTAACAGTGGAGGATAAAGTGAAGAAGTTTCTCAACGATCCGGTCAACTTCGTCGACGAGATGCTCGAGGGCATCTATGCGGCGCATCCGATGGTCACCTGTGTGAATGACGATCTGCGTTGCCTGGTGACGGCAAAGCCAAAGGCGGGCAAGGTCGGCCTCACCACGGGCGGTGGCTCCGGTCACCTGCCGACATTCTTAGGCTTTGTCGGCGACGGCATGCTCGACGGTGCAGCCGTTGGCGGTGTCTTCCAGTCTCCCAGTGCCGAGCAGATGTATCAGGTGACCAAGGCCGTCGATCAGGGCGCCGGTGTCCTTTACATCTATGGCAATTACTCAGGCGATATCATCAATTTCGACATGGCCGCCGAACTGGCAGATCTCGATGGCATTGCCGTCAAGCAGGTTGTCGGCAACGATGACGTGGCCTCCTCGATTGTTGGAGAAGAGCACAAGCGCCGCGGTGTGGCGGGCATCTTCTTCATCTACAAGGCGGCCGGTGCTGCTGCCGCCGAAGGTCTGTCGCTCGACGAGGTCGCACGAATTGCCGACAAGGCACGGATGAAGTCCCGGACCATGGGTGTTGCTCTATCCAGCTGCGTCGTGCCCGAAATCGGTCATGCCACGTTTTCGATCGGCGAAGACGAAATGGAAATCGGCATGGGGATCCATGGCGAGCCCGGCATTAGCCGCAAGAAGCTTGGCGCAGCAGACGCCGTTGTCGACGAGATGATGGAGCGCATCTTCAACGAGACCGATTACAAGTCAGGCGATGATGTTGCTGTTCTGATTAACGGTCTGGGTGGTACGCCGCTCGAAGAACTTTACATCCTTTTCCGCCGGGTCCGTCAGCTTCTCGATGCGCGCGGCGTGAACCTCAAGCACGTCTGGATTGGAGAGTTTGCAACCTCGATGGAGATGGCAGGCGCCTCGATTTCGATCCTTCATCTTGATGAAGAGCTCGACCGTATGATGGCTGCACCCGCCAACACGCCCTTCTTCAAGCACGTTACGGGATAAGATCATGAGCCTCGAAAAACTGGATGCGGGTCATCTGATCGGGCTGTTTCAGAGCTGGCAGCAGCTTTTTGCTGAACAGCGCGAGTTTCTGATCGCACTCGACGGCAAGGTTGGTGACAGCGACCTTGGTATCACCATGGCCAAATCTTTTGCAGCGGCGGCCGACGCCGTCGCTGCTGAAGGCGAAGAAGCCGGCTTGTCCAAGCTGCTTCGCACAGCCGGTGCGACGATGGCGCGGACGGCTCCCTCAACCATGGGGACGCTGACGGCGACCGGTTTCCTAAGGGCGAGCAAGGCGGTCGAAGGACTGGACGCAATCGATACGCAAGCGCTTGCTCGGTTCTGGCGTGCCTATACCGATGGCATTGCTGAACGCGGCAAGGCAAAGGTCGGTGACAAGACCCTGCTCGATGTGCTCGATCCCATGACGAAGGCGCTTGAAGCTTCAGCTGCACGGGGCGACAACCTGACTATGGCATTGTCTTCTGCTGAGACCGTGGCCGAAGAAGCACTGGAAGCGACGAAGTCGATGGTCGCTCAGCATGGAAAAGCGGCGGCATTCCAGGAAAAGACCGTGGGGCTGCAAGACGCTGGCGCGACCGTCGGGTTCTTCTTGATCAGGCGCATGAGCCAGCTTGCGGCGAACCACTGACTTTGCGTGACCGGCCGTCAGGATTGAATGAAATGACCGAAACCTATGTTATCGGGGTCGATGTGGGCACGGCAAGCGCACGTGCGGGTCTCTTTGACCTCAAGGGCCGCATGTTGTCGGCTGCCAAGCGCGATATCACGCTCTATCGCGAGGGCGGTTCGATCGTCGAACAGTCGAGCAGCGAGATATGGGACGCCATCTGTGCGATTATCCGTGAGGTCGTGCAGGCAGCGGGCGTGTCGCCCGAGCAGGTCATTGGCCTCGGCTTCGACGCGACCTGCTCTCTGGTCGTCATGGGTGAAGGAGGGCGACCGCTTGGCCTTGGTGGCGGGGACCCTTTTCGCGACATCATTGTCTGGATGGATCATCGCGCGGTCACGCAGGCCGAGCGGATCAATGCGATCGGCCATGATGTGCTGCGTTATGTCGGTGGACGGATTTCCCCTGAGATGCAGACCCCGAAGCTGCTCTGGCTGAAGGAAAACTGCCCTCAGATTTTTGGAAAAGCCTGGCAGTTTTTCGATCTTGCTGATTTCCTCACCTGGAAGGCGACGGGCGACCTTTCGCGCTCGACCTGTACCGTCACCTGCAAATGGACCTATCTTGCTCATGAGGCCCGCTGGGACGAGAGCTATTTCCACTCCATTGGACTTGGCGAATTGGCGGATGAGGGTTTCGTCCGGATCGGGACACAGATGGTCGAGCCTGGGACCCGGCTTGGGGCAGGGCTTAACGCAGAGGCGGCATCTGCCATGGGCCTGGTAACCGGGACTGCTGTTGCAGCTGGCATGATTGATGCCCATGCCGGTGGCATCGGGACGGTCGGCATCGGCGACAACCCCATGGACAATCTGGCCTATGTCTTCGGGACGTCTTCTTGCACCATGACCTCGACGAACGAGCCGGTCTTTGTACCGGGTGTCTGGGGACCCTATTATTCGGCCATGGTGCCGGGTCTGTGGCTGAATGAAGGTGGCCAGAGTGCCGCAGGCGCTGCAATCGACCAGCTCTTGGTCTTTCATCCGGCAGCAGCAGAGGCGAGTGAGAGGGCGCAAGCGTCAGGTAAATCGCTTCCAGCTTTTCTGGCCGAGATCGCGACAGCGCAGGTCGAGACGCTGTCCGAGACAGTTTTGGTAGCGGGTGGCTTGCATGTCGTGCCTGAGTTTCTCGGCAATCGAGCACCTTTTGCCGATCCCCATGCGCGGGCCGTGATTGCAGGACTTGGCATGGAGCGTGATCTTGCCAGTCTGGTCGCGCTCTACATAGCCGGTCTGTGCGGCATTGGCTACGGGCTTCGCCAGATCATCGAGACGCAGGCCAGGCATGGCGCCGGCGTCAAACGCGTGGTGATCAGTGGTGGAGCCGGATCAAGCCCACTGGTGCGCCAGTTGCTGGCGGATGCCTGCGGCTTGGCTGTCGTCGCCCCTCTTGCCGATGAGCCGGTCCTGCTCGGCTCGGCCATCTTAGGCAGCGTGGCAGGTGGCGCTTTTCCTGATGTGAAAGGGGCAATGCAGGCACTATCCGCTTCGGCTTCGGTCTTTGAGCCGTGTCAAGGAGAGCTCATTGCCCTTCACCAACGCCGCTTTGATGCCTTCCTCAAATTACAGGATATCGCGCGGGCGATTTAAGCGCCGGGCATGCTGGCGGACGTGGTTTCCACAGCTCTTCGGCGGTCGGATTTAATCTCGTCACCTCCTGTCAAAGTCACACTGTGACGCCTTGCGCCAGGTATTCAAGCCAGTGCAGCGGCGAGTGTCGTTGGGCCGGATCGGAGGCGAACAAAGGGCCAGTTGCCGCACCAGCGCGCCTTCAAAGAGCTCAAGCCTTTGGGTTTGCGCCAGCATCAGCGTTACTGGACGTTTCTGGACGTCTCTTTTGGCGGCCGGCTCTGCTCAGCCAGAGCATGGGATCGCACCCCTACGACCAGTTCCTGCAGTCCTCTATGGGCCGCCATTGCCATCGTCAGCTGTGACTCGCTGCGCTTGTCCTCACGAAACATATTGAGGATTGCAGATGCCGCAATCTCGACCTCGTCGCAGTCTGCTTGCAGTCCGTGGAGCAATCTCCAGTCTTCGAGAACCTTGCCTAGCGTCTCAAACTCTTTCGGACCAAACGTCGGGGCCGTCGTATTGGCGATTGACAAGCGAGACGACAAAATCTAGATCGAAATAACAAAACCTGTCGGACAAGTTTCGTATTTTTTGTGAGAGTTTGTCTTTTGTTGAATGTTGAAGTGGGAAGCGATGGTCGGGTAGATGGCGTCATCGGTGCGCTTACCTCCTATATCCGTGACCACGAGCTTGGCCCGGGGGACAGCCTGCCCAGTGAACTGGCGCTGTCGAAGGCACTCGGCGTCTCTCGCACGGTCATTCGGGAGGCCTTTCGGTCTCTTGCAGCCATGAGACTGCTCGACCTGCATGTGGGCAAGCGCGCGCGGGTGGCGGAGCTTGATCATGGCGCCATGTCCCTGATGATCGAACATGGTGTCGGTACCGAGCAGATCAGCGTCCACCAGATCTATGATGTGCGTCGGACGATCGAGATGCGGACGGCCAGTCTGGCAGCGCTTCGCCGCACCGAGGATGAGGCACGTCTTCTCATCGACCATGCGACAGCGATGGAGACGCAGTTTCAGTCCCCTGAGACGGTGATGGAACACGATCTCGCCTTCCACCTTGGCATTGCCAGAGCATCGAAGAACCCGATTTTTTCGCTGATCCTTGGCGCGTTTCAGACTGTCTCGCGACAAACCTGGCCGATCGGATGGCGCAGTCGCTCTTCGGATGAGGAACGGCATGCCATGAACGCACTCCATCTGGCGATCGCCAAGGCCATCCATGCCGGCGACCCACAGGAGGCGAGCCAGTTGATGGCAAAACATTTCGATGAAAGCGCCAAGGCGCTGCTTGCCGCCGGCATTGCTTGAGGAAGAATTTCATGAAAATCACCAGGCTGGAAACCGTGCGCATCGCGGAGAGACAAAATCTCCTCTGGCTCCTCGTCCATACGGATGAAGGCATCACCGGGCTTGGAGAAACCTTCTTCGGGGCAGAGACCGTGGAGGCCTATATCCACGAATACATCGCCCCTCGGGTAATCGGCCGCGATCCGCTTCAGATTGATCTTCTGGCCGCAGACCTGGTCGGCTATCTCGGTTTCCGCTCGTCTGGTGCAGAAGTGCGCGGCAATTCCGCCTTTGACATCGCGTTGTGGGACATTTTCGGCAAGGCGACCGGGCAGCCGATCGCGCAATTGCTCGGCGGCTTCAGCCGCCCTGAAATCCGGACCTACAATACCTGCGCTGGCACCGAATACATCAAGAAGGCGACAGGGCAGACCACGGCAAATTACGACCTGTCGACATCGGCGGTAAGGGATTATGATGATCTGAACGGTTTTCTTCTCCGCGCAGATGAGCTTGCCCATTCGCTGCTCGAAGACGGGATCACGGCCATGAAGATCTGGCCATTTGATATGGCAGCAGAAAAGAGCCGTGGCCAGTACATCTCGATGCCGGACCTGAAACTTGCGCTTGAGCCCTTCGAGAAGATCCGCTCGGCCGTCGGTGACAAGATGGACATCATGGTCGAGTTTCACTCCATGTGGCAACTTTTGCCAGCCATGCAGATCGCCAGGGCGCTGACACCCTATCAGACCTTCTGGCACGAAGACCCCATCAAGATGGACAGTCTGTCCAGTCTCACGCGCTATGCCGCGGTATCTCCAGCGCCCATCTGTGCTTCCGAGACGCTCGGCTCACGATTTGCATTCCGGGATTTGCTCGAAACGGGAGCAGCCGGTGTCGTCATGCTTGATATCAGCTGGTGTGGTGGGATCTCGGAGGCGAGGAAAATCGCTTCGATGGCCGAAGCCTGGCATTTGCCCGTGGCGCCTCATGACTGCACGGGGCCGGTGGTGCTGTGTGCATCGACGCATTTGTCGCTCAACGCCCCCAATGCGCTTGTCCAGGAAAGCGTCAGGGCCTTCTATAAGACCTGGTATCGTGATTTGGTGACAGCACTGCCTGAGGTCAAGAACGGGATGATTACGGTTCCGCCAGGCCCAGGGCTCGGGATGGAACTCAATTCGGATCTGGATCGGATCTTTACCGTGTCGCGACGAATGTCAGATCTATCGTGATCCGAGGGGGCGGGCTAAAGCGCACTGGTGCGCCAGATGCTGGCCGATGCCTGCGGCATAGACCTGGTGATAACCTAATGAGCCGTCTCTTCTACTGAGGCTTGGTTTCGGTCTGCGACGGCTTTTGACGGGCAAGGACATAGACTGACTGGCGCATCCCCATCGCCCCGAAAGTCTTTTGTCTTTCCGCTTCGACCTTTTCCCGCCATGCGCGCATCTTTGCCACTTCGGCAAGGGCCTTGGCCACGACGTCATTCGTGCCTGTCTCGTTCATGATCCACCTCATGTGTTCACTCTATGTTCTATCTGTTTCATATGGCTGTCAACTGGCTTTTCTGCAATGAGCCCGCTGTGAGTACTGACAGCAAACCAAGCTTGAAGGCGTCAAAACGGCGAACCTAATGATGCCTGGTGCGGCGGAGTCGGAACAGCGGGCGCAAGGCTGCTTGTCTGTCCGATCGCAGAAACAGCTATGCCTGCATTGTGATGCCTAGGAATAAGGTAATTACGATTACCGTAATCGTGATTACCTTAATCCAGATTACGGTAATCGTAATTACCTTAGCTTTGGTTTTCTTTGCCCGGCTGGTGTGGAAGGTACACGTCGGCTGGGATCTGGGCCGTCGAGGACGTGAAGGGGATCATCGTTGCGGCTGCGCCGGGTGCCGGCGTCCCGGACCAAGCTGCGATTTGGCGCTCGTTCTCTGTACGCCCGAGCAAGGTTCACCGGAGGCGTTCCCGCGTCATCTTCAATGAGCGTGGAGTGCCATCGCCCTGTTAAACGATGTTGGAGGCTTGCGCGTGGCTGAACGAATTCACGAATCTGGGCCACTGCCTGGGACCATTCCGCGGCTGAAAGGTTATAGCCCGAAGTTGGTCTTCAGCAGGAGTGACGAGTATGTCTGAGCGTTTGCAGGTGAAGGAGATGGTGATGCTGATGCACGAGAAGAACCTCGTGCTCATGAATATTCTTCGCGATATCGCCGAGAACGAGGCGTCATGCCATTCCACGTCTGACGTGACGGAGGAAGAGATCGTCCGCTGCCTCACAGACAAGGCAGTTCGCCGTAAGGAAATACTCGGCGAAATTCGCCACCTCCTGCGTCAGGAAGAAGAGGCGCGGCTAAGATCACAAAACGGCGCCACTCGATGAAGGTGTTGCGATAGACGGGAATCCGGCTAGATCCGGGCTATCCGGTTCGAGCGACAATGTGACAGAGACTGGGCCAGCCGGAACTGGGTCGATTGCCGCAAGCTCGTTTTCACAATTTGAATGGTTTTCGTTGCTCTGGTCGATTTTGCGCGAAAGTCCGATCCTTTGCTCTGATCGTCAGGCTGCGACCTGACGATGCGCTGTTGAGATCCGTTCCTCTCGTTGCCCAAGAGGTGATCGAGATCCAGGTCCATGAAGGGTCACGCTTCATGGGGACTGAGGATGGGCTCGGCCATGAGGCGATCCATTGGCAGTCCAAAGACGCGGACTAGAAGGTCACACGCCAATTGGCTGCCAGCCATGCGCTGGAGGTTTCCCCCTTGGTTGTCGCATTTCCCATCACCGACAGGGTTGAGCCGGCGATATCGAGCTCGATACCTGCGCCCGCACGAAGCCAGTCCTTTTGATAGGCGCTGCCTTGAAGACTGAAGCCACCAAGACCGATGACCTGACCGGTGACATTCGATCCCCTGTTTTCAAAACGGTGCACACCCTCAACTGTGCCAACCAGGCGCAGCTGATCATTGATCGGCAGCCTGGCATCGACCCCGTATCGGAACTCGGTGCTTTGGTCACACAGCTTGTTGAAAGACGCGGGAAACGCCCCTCCCGCTTCCGTGTATCCTCCCAGGCAGGTTTGCGCGTAGGAGATCTCGCCATAAGGGGAAAGGTGGGGAAGGGCGTTTTCGTATTGAAGACGTCCGCGGATGCCATAGCCTTCGACCTCTGTCTTGCCAGACGAGCTGCCGATGGCGCCGCCGTTGACCACGTAGTTTCGGGTAATGTCGGCATTGCCCCAAAGTCCAGTGCCAGTCACCACGCCCCAGAGGCCGCTTTCTGCATCACCGGTGATTTGCGCCAGGGCCTCCAGCTTGACATAGCCCGTGCGAACATCGGTTTTACCGTTATAGAGCGTATTCTGTTCAAGCGCACTGTAGCCGGCAACACCATTGAGTTGCAGCGGGCCAAAGTTATACCCGAGGCCAAGCTCACCCAATCCCAGTGTGCCATCGCGATCGCCATGATCGTCGCGGCCGCCGTCCCCACCGGCCCACATCGTGAACTTGCCAAGCGGTGTGCGGCGATCAAGCGGACGCGAGCCCGCGCCGTTGACGATCACGCCCAGGCCATTGACGGTCGCCGTGTTGGCGGCTGCTGACGTGCCGAGACTGGTTTGCAGCGAACGCAAGGTGATGACACCCGCAGTTGCGCCTGCGCCGTTCCCGGCACTGTTGCTGCCTGTCCCGCCACCCGGTGTCGCTCCGCCTGTGCCTGTGCCTGAGCCTGAGCCCGTGCCCGTGCCTGAACTGCTACCGCTTGAGCCACCTGTACCGCTGCTTCCCGAGGACCCTCCGGTGGATCCGCCTGTCTCCCCACTGGAGGCACCGCTGCCCGCAGTTCCTGTTGGGCCGGTCCCGTTTCCGCGGGCAATGTAGACTTCGTTGCTGCGCGTCAGACCGACGACGACAGAGCCATCCTCATTTGTCGTCTCTGCAGTCGCTGTCAGGTCCGATTGGATCGTTGCGCCACTTGCGCGCAGCCAGTCTTCGACCGTCAACATCCCGTCGTCTTCAGTCCAGCGGAAACCATGCGCTGTGCTGCCGCTCGAGATGCGGCCAACGATCACCTCGCCATTTCCGGAGATGTCCTCAGACCACGACAGCGGTGTCGACGCACCATTGAGACCACCAAGCGAAAAGACCTGGCCATTCTCCCATCTGACGGCCTGCCACTGATATCCCTGCAGCGAATACCCGGCGATGATGTTTCCATCCCAGGAAACCCCACCCACTCCGGCGGAATTCTGGCTCGCACTATAGGCGGCCAGTGTCGGCAGTGCCTGCATGCCGGTCACTTCGGTCCAGCGGAATGCCTGAAACTTGTTTGTCGAAGAAAGCGCATCACCGACGATGACAGAGCCATCATAAGACGCAGCCCGAGCTGTATCATTGCTTTCCGCGCTGTCGCGTCCTGGAAGCCATCCCAACCCTTCAATCTGACCGTCGGCAGTCCATCGCACGGCTGCGACCCCGGCCTCGCTTCCGCTGCCAAAGTTCGAATTGCCGACGACAATCTGGCCATTGCCCGATACGGCGGTTGCCTCCGAGAATGGGTTGCCATCCAGAGAGCCGAGGTCGACAAAACCTCCACCGGCAGTCCATCGATAGGCTCTTTGGCCGAGTGGTCCACCCGACACACCGGGAGCGGCCTTGCCAACGATCACCGAGCCATCGGCAGAAATATCGTTTGCTGTGTAGTATTGGCTACCGTCGAGGGAAGCATTGGGATCTCTTTGACCGACCGGTCGCACACCATCCCCAGCATTCCAAGTGAAGCCATTATAGATGCTTTTGGAATAGCTTCGATACACGCTGCCGACGAAGGTTCCTCCGTCAGCGGTCATTCCACCAATCAACGCCTTGTCGGTCAAGTCGGAGCTGAACCCAGCGTCAGCGGGGTCATTGTCGCCAAAGTAATCGCGGATCGTTTGTGCGGGGGCAATTGTCTGAAGGCTTGGGGCTTGCTGTGCCGAAACGGGCAGGCCAATCAAGAGTGACAATGACGCCAAGGCGGTCGAGCCCAGAAGTCCTTTGTTATTTCTGATCTTCATTGCAAGTCTTCCTTCCCCATGCCAAAACTTTGAATAGACCGCAGGTTTAGGAGAAGGATCTGATCTGCGGCATCACCTGAACAGGTGAGCGTCAACTCATCGAACTGCTGTAGAGTGCATGAGATAAGCTGCAAGGAGACGCCAGACGGTGGTGAGAAAACTGACGCCCGTTATGCTTCTCGTATGTGCGCTTAGCCTTAGTCTATTGGCAGTCACGATAATGACGGCCTTGTCCCTTCGACAACCTTGGCTCGGCGTCAAGTTCAGCCCGGATCCTGAGCGCGGCCTTGTCATTGTCGAAGCGGTGGAGCCAGACGGTCCTGGCGCCGAGCTCACCGTCGGTGCGCCGGTTTTTGCGATCGCCGATGTGGCTCTCGAAGCCGGCGATCTGGTTGAAGAGCCCGATGTCGCGGAAAGCTACATCGCGCTCAGACACTTCTTTGCCAGACAGAGTGAGCTTTACAATCCGATAACAAAGCCGCAGGTTTTGGTTCAAACCGCTGGCAACGCGGCCGCATCAGTCGAAATTAAGCCGGCATCTTCGCGCCCCATCACGAGCCTGCCGCCCGTTTATTGGGTTCAGATCGCCACCGGTGTGTTCAGTGTCCTGATCGGCACCTGGATCTGGAGCTTGCGACGCGATGAACACTCGGCTCGGCTCCTGGCAGTTGCAGGGGCGGGCATCATGCTGTCCGCATTTCCGGCTGCTGTCTATTCGACCCGTGAAATCGCACTCGACGGAACCGTCTTTCGCCTCTTGTCCGCGATCAACCATTTCGGCACCTTTACATTCGGTGTCGCCATGTTCGCCCTTCTTCTTGTTTATCCTCGCCCCATCGTTCAGATGCGCAGCCTTTGGCTATTGCCAGCTGTTTTCGGTGTGATCTGGGTCTTCGACATCGCAGGTCTCGGCGCTGCAGGGCCAGCCTATGGCCACCACCTGCCGGCGGTCGTCTTGATGATTGGGATCCTGCTCGCCGCCTTTCTCCAGTATCGTCTATGTATCAAGGATCCGGTCGCTTGTGCCGCGATCCGCTGGTTCGGTCTCTCGGTCTGCCTATGTGCGGGGACCTTTGTCGCCATGGTGCTGTTGCCAAACCTGTTCGGCTGGCAGGCGTCAATCTCTCAGGGCTACGCATTCGTGCTGTTTGGCATTTTGTTTGCGGGCGTCGCCGTCGGGGTTCAGCGCTATCGCCTGTTTGAACTCGAGACCTGGGCCTTCTCGATACTGACCTATTTTGGCGCCGTGGTGACCCTCATCACGGTCGATGCGGGTTTGATTGCCTTCATTGCTCTGGATCGACCAGCGGCTTTCGCCCTGTCCCTGATCCTGGTCGCCCTCGTCTATTTGCCCTGCCGGGACTGGATTGCGAAAAGGCTGACAAAGCGACAGGACATCGACCGCGAAGACCTCTTCAGCCAGATCGTTGATATTGCGATGTCAGGCGAAGCACTGCGCCAGGACCGCTGGAAAGAGACCCTGCAGAAGGTGTTTAACCCCTTGCAAATCTCGCAAGCTGCAGATGGAGCGGAACTCGAGCCGTCAATCGCAAGCGATGGCGTAGAGCTCGTCTTGCCCGCCATGCCAGATCTGCCTGCGCTCAAGCTCTCTCACGCATCCATGGGCCGCAGACTGTTCACGCCGCGCGACAGGCGCTTTGCGGCCGAGATATGTACAATGCTCCGGCACGCGATACACAGTCGCAACGCACAGGAGACGGGCGCCACTCAAGAACGCCTGCGCATTGCCCGCGATATGCACGACAATATGGGAGCACAGTTGCTCTCAGCGCTGCATAGCGAGACGGTCGAGAAGAAAGATACCCTGATCCGTCAGACCATCTCTGACCTCAGAGATATCGTCAACAACGCGGCAAGGGGCGGCAAGACGCTCTCGGAGCTGCTTGCTGATCTGAAAAATGAATCTGCTGAACGATTGTCTGCGGCCGGTATCGAGCTTGTCTGGCAGGAAGCCGATCTCGACGACCAGATTGTGCTGTCGCCCAATGCGGCTTACTCCTTGAGATCTGTCTGCCGCGAGCTCGTCAGCAATTCCATTCGCCATTCCGGGGCGACAACCATGTGGCTGCGATGTGAACTGAGACATCACAACCTGGAATTCTCCGCGAAAGATGATGGGCGTGGCATCGATGTCGGCCAGATCGATACCGGCAATGGCCTGGTAAACATCGAAGCGCGGCTTCTGGCGCTTAAAGGTCATCTGTCTCTTTCGAACCTTAATCCCGGCCTTAATGTTCGCGCATGTTTCCCGCTCGAGGAGGGCGCTGCCCGATGACCCGGATCTTGATCGTGGAAGATCTTGCCGAGGCGCGCAAATGGCTTGATGGGATTGCCCGGCAGGCATTTGCCACACCCCATCAGATCGACGCGACTGCCACAGTCAAGGGCGGCCTCTCATGCCTATCCCGCCATCGTTACGACGTGGCACTCGTAGACTTGCGGTTGCCCGATGGCTCGGGCATCGAGATCTTGCGGGCCCTTCGCCAGGCCGGCACCGACACATTGTGCGTGGTGACAACGGTCATGGGCGATGACGCGCATATCGTTGCCGCCCTTTCGGCCGGAGCCAATGGCTATCTCCTCAAGGAGCAGCCCGCTGACACCATCATTCGCCAACTTTCCCAGCTGGCCGATGGCGTGCCCGCCCTGTCGCCGGCCATTGCGCGAAGGATCATGGAGCACTTTATGCTGACAGGTCCGGCGGCAGGACCTGAAGATAGCCTGACGGAGCGCGAAAAATCGGTATTAGCCCTGATCAGCCGCGGCCTGCGCAATGTCGATGTGTCCGAGCAGCTTTCATTGTCAGAAAACACCGTTGCGACGCATATCAAGTCGATCTATCGCAAGCTCGGCATTTCGTCGCGGGCTGAGGCGTCGTGGTATGCAACCATGCTGGGATTGGTTCCAGATAACTCTCCCACGAGGAAAACCTTCAGCTGAACTCAGATGTGGCGCTGTCTATTGAAGACCATGGCGTCTCATGGCGATCGATGGTCTCAAGTGAAGGCGCGCATCGTCAGGCATTCCCGACCTCTTGAAAGTCAGCTGCCTCTTGGGTGGTGCGCACAATCCGAGGGGCTATGGAAACGCTTCATTCATGTTGAATTGACCTTCGGTAGACCTGCGGGCCGATATGGGGTTTTCCCCCTCATGCCTTCCTCATAAAGGTAAGGTTTCAGCCGCTTATTTCGTCTCAGGCGCGAAGCATATGGTTTCGAGCGCCCAGATTGTCGAAAATGGATGGCTGAACCGATGTCAACTGCCGCAGCACTCGTAACTGGACCTTCGGAATACGAAATCTCCGTAGACCCTCATCGTGTTCAGCTTCCTGCCAAGGAGGCGACGCAGGTTGCTCTCAACGGTGTCAGGCTGGAGGCCGAGCGCATCTCCGGGACCGTCGTCGGCTCGCGCATCAAGCAGCACAATCACATCTACACCACGCATCGCAACAATTACATGGCCAATGGGGACAACCATGTTGTGTCGACGGTCAAGAATGAGCAATGGGAGACGAGCGAAGTCCGACTGAGGTTCAACGGCGCTGCGGAAAGAGTATTCGAGCTTCCGTTCGCCGTAAGCGTTAGCGAAGGCGACTTCCTGAGTATCATCACTCTCTACAATCCCAAGAGCGACCTGAGCTACACGGTAGCCGCCCAAAACCACAACATTGGTCAGTGGTTTGGCCTCGAGCGCGATGGATTGCAGAAGATGTGCGCCAAGCTCGGGGTGTTCAAGTTGGGGGCCGTTCTCAACAACAAGCCGATGCTAGGTATCCTGGGGGTCGTTGTCTTTCTCCTTTATGCAGCGTTCGGCTCGCTTATCGGTGCTGCGATCGGCGGATTCTTTTTGACGGGCTGCCTGATCTTGGTTTTCCAGTATCTCATTCTATTGCCCTACGTGCTCGCACTCTGGCCCAACCTCAATCGTCAGCTGCGCGACCTATTCGCTGATTTCTCCCTGTGGGCGTGATGCTCAAGGTCGGAGACCGAAACACCGCGCCCGTTTCCGTGGATTACCCCCTTACTCGGATTACCTGAATGTCTCTTTTCGCATCCACCATCCTGCTTGCCTCTGCTCTCCCGTCCATGCCGGCGCCGCCTATCGGTGACGAGTTCCCCGTCACCAGCAAGGCCGTCGCACCGATCATCTTCGAATTTTCCGACTATGGCGGCAGAAATGCGACGATGAGGGCGAGGGTCACCCAAGCATCTTTGGAAGGCTGGTGCGGCGCATGGTCTCCGAACGATCCGACTTGCGCACAGACCCGCGAGATTGATGATCGCCTTTACGAGGCGCGTGCAAATTGCGAGACCGGAGACCTTTGGACGGAAGGCCGGCACTTCACCTTTGCCGGCCCGGAAACGCAGAACGAACTGTTCTACGGTTACATGACAGTCAAAGACAGCGAGACCGGTAAGCGTGTCGGCTTTTCAAGTGGGGAGCGAGGCCGGGAGTTCGCGGCTATGTGGCAGACGCTGTGTCCGATGGGATGGCCCTACCAGGACCTGGCGGTTGAGGAGACATTCGAGTCGGACGAACGTTATGGTGAATTCATGGGCCATAACGGCTCCACGATGTTTCATCACCAGAAGCAACACATCATCGTTTATGCGGATCCCAAGCAGTCGATTGCAGCGGTCATCAAACCGGACACAGTGCTGTTCCGCGGGTGGGCAGTTCCGAACGAAATGATCTCCGGCATTGCCTACACGTTCAAGAAGGGATGCGATCCGGCCCCATACCGGGTTACCGGCTACGACAACGGTTCGTTCCAGCTCACGTTGCGAGGCAAGGCACCAGTGAGAGAAGGATGCAAGGTTGTCGGCTACAGTGACAAGAGCCCCAATGCGACGCTGGTATTTGACCGGGGAGAGTAGCTGGGAAGTGTTGGCTGGCAGGACGGCACTTTGATTGAGAGACAAAGGGCACGGGCGTCGGTTTCGAACTGTGACGCCCGAAGGCAATCTCACTTTGGTGACTTCAGTTATTTTTGACGTATAGCAATTGTTTTGTAACTATTTTTGGTTGCATATGTGACTAGGTAAAACTGATTCCCGTGTCGCATAAATGAGTTCATTTAATATTCTTTCTCAATGCCTTATCGATGTGTGGCTCAGTTCGGACGGCAGGACAACTCCGGAAAGTCTTTACTCCGGGGTCATCGATAATCTGTCGATCAAGATGGCACTTTCCGTAGTCGGAACAGCGCAGGACGATCCTTACGACTGGACGTTCCAGCGCATCAAGGATTTTGGTTTCAAGAGCAATTTGCTGGGTCAGCTCCGGCTGCAGTTCCCCGACGCCGCTCTTAGAGACCTGGATAGGCGGTTCGTCGATGAGGCGATCATTCCAGCCTATGCTCGCTGCCTGGATGTCGGACGGCCGACGCTTGAGCTTGTCAGAACGCGACTCCTGGGCGTGCGCATCGGCTACGAGCGCCTAATCCTACCACAGAAATGTGAGGGGAAGCCAAGCTGGTGCATCAGTCTTGTCGAGGGGCGTTTTTTCATTCCGCCGTCGAAAGAGGCGAAAACCGACATGACGGATGAGAACATCATTCAGCTCCTGATCGAGGGACAGACGACCAGAGAAATTGCGGAGGTTCTTCATCTGTCGCCTAGGACAATCGAACACCGTATCGATAAGCTGAAAACCAGGTTCGAGGCTAAGAACCTGGTCCATCTGGTGGCAAAGCTTGTCGCCACGCAGATTGGCCGTCGGGAAATGGAGAACCTATAGCCTATCGGCTGGTTACACGGTTCGCCAAGGCTCGGTCTTTCAACGCCTGGAGCGAGAGGCCGGTGCTTGCTGATGCAACGTTGTAAAGAGCCGTCGAAATGCTTTTTGTTTGAAAGGCAACCCCGGCTTCGCCAAGTCGCTTGTTGAAACCGAGGAAGTTGCCGTTTCTGTCCAGGATCACGTGAAGTCCAAAGAACATCTGGTCGAAGTCCTGGCTGCGTGGCTTGTAGAGATCTGGCCCACCTGCCGCCGTGTTGATCTCACCATCGAAGTTGGCGATGAACATCTGCGTTACGGCGATCGCGTCTGTTCCTCGATCGGTAATGACCTCACCGAATTTGCATGACCCGAGATGCGGGACAGATGGCAAGACCGAGGCCCTAATGGCTTTTCTCATTCGATGGCCGGTCGGTAGCGAGGAAGCAAAGAGTTGATTGGCATCGTCGCCGAGAATTGAGAGATTTTCCTTCGTAACCGCAATGATCTCCGCCACCACCATGTCGGCAGCAAGCCGTCTGAACTTCTTGGCGGATGTGGCCATCGGTTCTGGTTCGGCGGCCTCTCCGTGAAACCAACGCGCATAGCGTGCTGAGGCAACCTCAGCTTCGGTGGAGCTCGAAGCGACGGACAGTGCCGTCCGAGAGATGCTTCGGACGTCATCGCCGAAGCGATTTCCATATTGAAGTTTGGCTACACTCATTTTGACCGCTCCTTCTAGTGGTTGGCTGAGGCTATGGCAGCGGGTCTTAATGGGCTCGTCTATCACGCTTCGTATTTTCCCCCTCAATTGACCGGTCATGTCGTTTGGGTGGTTGTATTCGCGTCTTCTCTTCAGGCTTGTAATTGTTCTCGGCTAGTTTGAGCGCCGAGAGATGCACCGGTTTTACGCTGGCGATTGAGCATTGCGGCGATGAGTTGTGAAAAACTCGGAACTAAATTTTTGGATTATTAACTCTGGTTGCCACCTCTCATTCGTTATCCTTTCCCCACCGTAGTTTTACCCTCTGATTTTTTCGCAAAGCTAAGGCGCAACCCGGAGTTTTGTCCCCAGAGCAAGCCGCTCTTCATTCGAAACGATTTCAGGGGGATTATTTATGGAAAACATTCAGGTGACTGCTCCGGCGATGACGAACAAGCGCGAAGTCGCGATTGCTGCCGGTCTGTCGGCACTCTCGATTGCCGCGATCGCACTTCCGGTCGCGACCGTTAAGGCCATGGGTTTCTCAACCGGCCTCGCGCTCGTGTCGCCACTGCTTCTCGGTGGCATTGTCTATCTGCTTCCGCTCGTCTTCCTGGCAGGGCTCGCCGCCCGGTTCGCTCCTCAGGCTCAGCCCTACATTCGGCTTCTTGAGATCGCTGGCCTCGTCGTTGCTGCTGGCGTGGCGCTTTATGCGGTCGTCACCATGCTCAATGGTATCAGCGAAATGAACAGCATGAACGCGCAGATGAACCAGATGCTTGGCTCGGCAAACGCGCGTCAATTCTCTTCGATGGGCGGTGTCTCCGTCGGTAGCGGCGCGTTCGCGCTTGCTTTGCTTCTCGCTGGAAGCGTCTTCCAGGTCTGGCTTGGTCGCAAGTCTCGCTGAGCGTGACCGCAGATCCGACCAAGGATATTTCCATGAAAATGCAGAATTTTTTCACGTCCGTATGCGTCGCCGCACTTCTTTCTTGCGCAAGCGCCGCGAGCGCTGATGATACCCTTTACTATTCAGGCAGTTTCGAGTGCTCGGGCCGCGAGTATGCAACCGACTGGGTCATTTCCAACGGCCTCGGTGGCGATGTTACGGCAACCGTCTACTATCAGGCGGTTGGTTCGGACAGCGTGAACTGGCTTGACCTGAGTGAACGCAAGTCCGACGGCGGCAATCAGCTTGTGGACGACAACGGCAATGTTCGGCTCGTCGTCATGCCAGGGACGGATAAGATACGAGCTCTATGGGAGGCAGGTGCGCCATCTTCGACCTGCGCCCCCTTCGAGGTCAGCGCTTCCGACAGCCCCATCAAGCGCTTCGATGAAATCTTTGCGCTTATGGAGACGCCAGAGCCGTCGGCAGACATTGCGGCACAAGTCGCTGACAAGACGCGGCATCCACCAATTGTCTATACGCTTCCTGAACTGGACAGGCAGACCTACTTTCAGCGTTACAGCGAGCTGATGGGTACGTTCTGGACCAAATATCGGGAGACAGTTGCCAGCGATTTTGCGAACCTCCCTCTTCAAACTGACGAGGACAAGAAGGCATTCGCCGAACGCGTTTCCGTTATCCTTAGCGACCTCCCGAACTTCCTGCGCCAACATGACGGCTTCAAGTTCATGCTGTCCCTGATGCGGCAGGCGTCCGATCGGTATGCGGCAAGCGGTGCTGTGCCGGCAGATGATCTCTTCTCGGGCAAGGCGAACCTGTGCTCGCGCATGCAGGTAATACTGAAGGAAGAGCCATACTACGAGTTTTCGAAACTTGAACTCGCGACCGGTGTAGCGTCGGACTATTGGACGCGACCGCTTGCAGAAGATCTTCTGAACGCCATTCGCAGCTGTGATGATGTGCCTGACGATTATGCACAGCAGCTGGCGCGCAAATGGCCGGAAATCCAGCAGAGACAGGCGATGATTGGAACCTTCCGAGAAGAGCAGTCTCGTCTCCTTTCGTTGCCTCTGACACTGGAGACCCTCGCTGCAACAAACGCACTTCAGCCTGAGGAAAAGATTGCCAGGTCGCTACCGTGGAACTCGGACGACTATCAGCGCTTTTTCGGCAAGCCTCTCGAGGCTCGACGGGAGCAGCTGATCGCTGCGAGCCTGACGGAAATCGGTGAGCAAGCCGAAAGCTATACTCTCGAACAAGCAGAAGTCGCGAAGACAGTGTCCGATGCCTGCAATGCATTGCAGCGTCTCTCGAGGCTTGCCGACGAAGTGAGCAACAGGATTTCCGAGAGTTGCCAGTTGGCGGAAGAGCTGATTGCTGAGAAGCAGGCCGAACAGGCGGTTCAGCAAATCACCGCAGCTTTCGAAAACGCCGAACCCGAGACTGCTAAAGCAACTGCCGCTGCAGCGCTCTGTGGGACCCTTCCGGGCACGCTCACCAATCGTCGCGCTGCTTCCCAGGCTTATGAAGCTTGCTCCAATGCGAAGCAAGGGCTGGAGAAGAAAACGCAAGCCCTGAAGTGTGAGCAGGCCATCGCGGCTTCCGGCGCGTCTCCGGATCTGCTCGAAAGCACTGTGTTCGTGCTCGACGCAGGCGGCGGTACAAAAGCTCTGGTGAAGGACCTGATCTGCAACGCAACGATGAACATGAAGGCGCAACTGAGTTTTTCCTCAAGCGGATATCTCGCCTGGAAGCAGCACCAGATGACGATGGAAATGGAACAAGCACGTGAGGGAGAAGGGCCTTTGAACTTTATCCTGATGCCTGCTGAAACCGACGTAGATTGGATTGTCACAAGTGAGGATGAAGCCACGCTTGCAATGCTGAGCAAGGAGAAAGCCAGGGTCGAGATCGTCACGGCCTGCATCATGCGAACTGCAGGGTGCCAGCCATAAACAAACCAATGGACCGGCTGCCAGTATGGTGGCCGGTCAAGCAAGCTCCCGCTACGGATTCATGCCATGAAGTCTATACTGGTTTCATTTATCGCCCTGCTTACTCTGGAGGCCGCAGCACTCGCAGAGCCGGTAGCCGCCAGCCGCGAGGATTTTCGAGGTCGCTGGTCTCGTGACTGCGGGAGCGGGCAGGTCTGTCATCTCGATGTTGATGATACCAAGTCATCCAAAACAGTCGAGATTACCTTCTCGATTGAAGACAACGGCGAAACCTGCACTTGGTCGGTCGATGCGATCTACCAGCGGGATTGGGGTGGTCCCGTTGCCTACGATCCTCATGGAAACTATTATTTCTATCTCACGATCCAACAGGACGGTCGTTTGTACTCGTCTGGCACCATGATGCCAATTTGCGGGCCGCAGCCGATCGATCAGTACTTTATCAGCGATCCGGTCCTCGGCGTGCAGGCTAGTGACGCGCCGACCGCGTTGGCCAACGCCGACGCTCAAGCGTTGATCGACAACAGAAACGTGTTCGATCACAACGGCTCTGCGATGATCGTGGACCCAGGTGCTGGCACCATCGTCTACCGAGACCCAAAGAAGTCGATCGCAAGGACTGTGAAGCCGGGTACCTTGCTTTTCCAGGCCGATGCTCCCTGGGACCCGTACGACGACAAGGCAGTAATCCGCGGAACTGCCCATGTCTTCAAGCGAGGCTGTCCTCCGGCCCCCTATGAAGTGTCGGGCCGTCAGCAGGGCTGGCATACTTTGGTCTTGAAGGGGGCAGCCCCTGTACGCGAGAAGAACGGTTGCCGTGTTCTGAGGTACAGGATGAATGGCAATTCGGTCCTCAAGTTCGAGAGCTGGGGGGACTGAGGAGGAGAGGCGAGATGGACGTTTAAGCCTCCAGTGAGACTCACATGCAGAAATCATTTCCGCATTGTTGCGGGCGAGATCGGCAAACGGCCCGCTACCCTGCGGACTGTCGCACATAAGAGGCAGTCCAAGACTGCGGTCCAGCAACACAGGGTGATGGAGAGTGATACGTCTTCACGAGAGGCTTGACGGACAGGATTTCTTAACAAGAACACCTGGATTGCCTCGTAACTTCAGATGTGAAGCAAAATTTGCTTTTGATTTTCCTGTGTTTTCCGACCGCTAGCGACCGTGGATGTCATCTTTGTGCCCTGGCTTGAGGCCGACCTGTACACGGCGGGAGAGCGGCAATTATTTCCGTTTACGAGCGCTTCAGCCGGAGGTGGCGCGAGCATTTCGCGTGGCGGCTTCGCGCCTTCGTTTCGGTCATTGAAGGTGGTCGGTTGGATACTCGAGAGCAGTCGTTCAGCTCGCCCTGTCAGCAAAGCGCCGCGAGCGAGCGTTGATGTATCGTTGTCCCCTGGCTTTGAGCTGACGTGAACATGGCTCTGGAACGGCAATGATTTCCGCATCCATGCCAGCGCAAGGAGCTTGGATCACGAGGACAGATTTCGGGGATCGCTTTAGCCGCGTCACTCAGGTTAACGACATGCCACAGCAAGCCATCCCCTCTTTGAAGGCAGTAGTTGAGAAGACTTTGTTCGTGCGAGAGAGCGACGCACAGCGCTAACGACATGAAGCTAGCATCTTTGATCACGCCCTATGGATGTTTCTCCAAGGCCCTTGCAAGTTCTGATAAGCAGGCCCATATTCATGGAAGTGGCAGCCATTGAACGGGCACTGCCACTTTCTGGGCGGCACGCACCCTGGCCCCAACAAAGGAGGACATCATGTCTTCCGACCTTCATCAGCCTATCGGCAGCTTCGATATCAGCATCATCAGAAACGCGCTCCGGCATGCCGGGTTTCGCTATGAAGAGCCCCTCTGCGAGCTCGACCGTGGCGCGGCGCGTCATGCGATGACGCTTTACCAGAAGGGCGTCCACAGATCCGGCGAATTGGTTTCCGCCGTGAACCTTTGGGCAGACAAGGCCGTCCTCGCGCGGCTGAGGATCAGCAGTCGGGTCACGAGCCTATGACCCTGTCCTTCCCCAATCCGACCCGTGCCTATGACGAGACCCGCGGTCTCATTCGTTTCCTCGGGCATGATGGCTTGAACCAGGTTCTGTTTCTCTTGCCTGTCGCTGTGTTTGATCGCGAGGGCGGCCTCGGGCGCCGGAAGGAACGCGACTATCTCCTGGCATTCGATCGCCTTCGAGAGCGCATCCTGACGACAGCGAGGCAAGCCTATCAGTCTCGGCGACGACATACGATCGATCTCGATCTCAGTGCATTCGGGTCGTCCCTCCAGTCGGCGACCTGACGACCCCAACCAGCGCTCGGCGAACTTCGAAGAGGAACAGGTCATGGTCGATCGTGAGCAATCCACTGCAGTGATCGTCCATGACGACCGCCTTGCGGATCTCCGGGCGCAATCAGGTGGCAACTATGGAAGGGAGATCGCGATCATCGATCGCCTTCGCAAGGGAATGGTCATGAGCGATATGCAGGTAGCCGTCTGGGAGCCTGTCGTATTCAGTCACGCTGCGGCTCTGTCGCGCTGGGAAGGCGAGGGTGGAAGTCCGTGCGGTGGCGATCAGGCCGTCACGCCCGAGAAGCGAGGCATCTGATGGAGCCTTCGGACAAGGTGATCATACTGGCCGACATTCGCAAGAAACGGATCGCGTCTGCGACCTGCCGACCGAACGTCTTCGAGATCAGGACAGGGGCCGGGAAGCGGCCCGATTGCAGTATCCATCCATTCACCGCGCGGCCCGCTGTTCCGCCGAAGCAGGCCTGATGACCGCAGAGGTCGCATCTCGATCTGATCGCTACACCGCACTCCCGTGACACCGGTCCCAGAAGGAGACTCACATGTTTACGCGAACGAAGACAAGAACCGTGCATTTCGATGCGCCCTTCACCCTGACAGGACTGGAGGGTGTGCACCCGCCCGGCGACTACCAGGTGCAGGACGACGAGGAACAGATCACCGGGATTTCCTGGCTCGCCTATCGGCGTGTGGCAACCATGATCGAAGTCGTTGCCGGCAAGAAGAAGAGCTTGGTCCAAATAGATCCGTCGGACCTGGAAACCGCTCTCGACAGGGACCGGGTCCTGTCCGGCCAACAGAGCCTGAACACAACGCACTGAAGATTGGAAAAACTCATGTCGTCTCACCGTTTTACCGTCGGCCAAATGGTTCGTCTCGTGACCACGAAGGGGCTCTCGCCGGCTGCCGCTGTCAACTACACGATTGAGGCCCCCATGCCGGCCTATCGGAACAGCCCTCAGTATCGGCTCTGGAATCCGGAGCTCCGCCAAGGGCGCGTCGCTCTGGAGCGGGATCTGGAGCCTGTCGGCTCCGCGTGATCGCGATGCCGACGCCACGTGCATCTTCGCCATGCGGTCGCGCCGTGCGTGCCTGGCTCTTTTTTGGCGAGACCTCGCCACCATGTCTGGAGGAAACGCAGATGAGCAGACCGACAAGGATCGCCTTCATCGGCAATTCTCTTCCCCGCCAATGCGGGATAGCAACCTTCACCGGCGATCTCTCCCAGGCGCTGCTCGATGCAGTCGAGCCAGTCCAGACAAGCATCGTCGCCGTCACGGATGCCAAGCAGACTTATGCCTATCCCAGTGACGTGATCTTCGAGATCCGCGAAGAGGAAGTCGAAGACTATGTGACAGCGGCACGGGTTCTGAATGAAGGCCGGTTCGATGCGGTTTCGCTGCAGCACGAATTCGGCATTTTCGGCGGTGACGACGGCGAGTTCATCCTCACGCTTCTGGAAAACCTGCGCATTCCACTCGTCACCACCTGCCATACCATCCTCGCCGAACCGACCCCGTCCCAACACCGCGTGTTGCAGAAGGTCGCCGCCCATTCCAGCCGTGTCGTCGTCATGGCAGAGAAGGGACGCACGCTGCTCACGGACATTTATGGCGTTGCCCCCCAGAAGATCGACGTCATTGCCCATGGCATACCCGACCGTCCCTTTCACGATCCGGATCTTGCCAAGATCGAGCGCGGCTACGCCGATCGCCCCATCATCCTGACATTTGGTCTGCTCTCCCCCAACAAGGGTATCGAGGTGGTCATCGATACCATGCCCGCGATCCTGAAGGAGAGCCCCGATGCTCTCTACATCGTGCTGGGCGCCACGCATCCGACCCTTCTGCGCCAGCAGGGCGAGGCCTATCGCGACAGTCTTCGCCAGCGCACCGAGCGGCTGGGCGTCGATCATGCGGTGCAGTTTCTCAATCGCTTTGTCGATCTGCCGACGCTTCTCGACTTCATTGCCATGTGCGACGTCTATGTGACGCCCTATCTTGACGAGGCGCAGATGACCTCGGGAACGCTCTCCTACAGTTTCGGCATGGGCAGTGCGGTGGTTTCGACGCCTTACTGGCACGCCTGCGATCTCCTGAGCGACGGCCGCGGCGTGTTGGTTCCCTTTGGAGATGCGCCGGCGACGGCTAACGCAATCGCGACCTTGCTCGGTGACGACGAGGCCCGCATGGCGATGCGCAACGCTGCCTACGAAGCCGGTCGCGCGATGATCTGGCCGCATGTCGCCTCGCTCTATCTCGACAGCATGGCGAAGGCGCGCACCGCCTATCGGCCAAAACTCGTCAGCGATCTCATCTCATTGCGGATCAAGCGCCCGCCGCAGCAGACGGCCTTGAAGCTCGGCCATCTGCAAGCGATGTGCGACGACACGGGCATCATCCAGCATGCGGTGTTCTCCGTGCCGGACAGGTCGCATGGCTATTGCGTCGATGACAATGCGCGGGCCCTGCTTCTGTCCTCACTCCTTTCGTCCGTCGGCGAAACGGGCATAGCGGACAGGATGACAGCCTCTTTCGCGGCCTTCGTCGAACACGCCTGGAACCCCGACACCGGCCGCTTCCGAAACTTCATGAGCTACCACCGCCGTTGGCTTGAAAGTGAGGGCTCCGAAGATAGTCATGGGCGAACGCTCTGGGCGCTCGGGTCATGTGCCCTGTCTGATACCGATGGGCCACGTCGCCGATGGGCGAGTGCCCTCTTTGCCCGGGCGATGACCGTCACGCTCGACTTCCGCTCTCCGCGCGCCTGGGCCTTCACGCTTCTCGGCCTCAACGACTATTGCGCCGCCAATCCTCAAGACCCCCACGCTCGCATGTTGCGCATACGACATGCTGAAAATCTGATGGACCTGGAGCGTCGTGTGTCGGAGGGCGGGCGGCGCTGGTTCGAGCAGGGACTGTCCTATGAAAATGCCCGCCTGAGCCAATCCTTGATCCTGACGGGCATGTCGACCAAGGTTCCGGCTTTCGTCGAGACAGGTGTTGCAACGCTTGAATGGCTGATGACCCAGCAGACGGGAGAGAAAGGCCATTTCCGCGCCATCGGAACCGATGGCTTCTTCGAGGTCGGTCAACCGCCCAGGCCGTTCGACCAACAGCCGGTCGAAGCAACGGCAACCGTGGCCGCGTGCCTTGCCGCTTACGAGGCGACCTCGGACAGGAGCTGGATCGAGGCCGCGCACAGGGCCTTCGACTGGTTCACGGGCAGCAATGATCACGGCATTTCCCTCGTAGACCCGGAGACGGGCAGTTGCCGAGACGGCCTGCATGTGGACCGCCCGAACGAGAACCGGGGTGCCGAATCCGTGCTTTGCTACCTGATCTCCTGCGTGGAGCTCGGTCGTGCGGATCAGATGCTGCGGCCCGTCATGCCAAGGGTCGGCGCCAGGCAATTGTCATGAACCGTCCCAGACATGTCGAGAGTAACGAAGGATCAGTCTTGCTCCAGTCCAGTCTTCTCAACCGGCAGGTCCTCTATCTGAGGCCCGATCCGACGCGCGTTATCGTGCGGCCTTTCAAGCCGTCGACCGAACCTCGTCATCTCAATCCACGCGACAAGTCGCGGGCGAATGAAATCGTCGATCGCGTCCTGTCTCTGGACCCGGCGGCCACGGCCAATCAACTGCGCGACATCCTCGCCAATTTTGATGGCAGGCACCGCAACCTGCTGCGCCAATTCGAACTGCGGGCGGACGCTATGGAGGATGCTTTTCAGCACCACCAGCGCTTCAGCCAGCAGCAAAGACAGTTGGTCGGCGCCTATTTCATGAACGAATACTCCTTCGAGTCCGCCGCTCTGTTCAATCCGAGCATCGTGCCGCATCCGGATCAGTCCGGCGTGGCAGATGGGAGCCGCCGCCTGATCATCAGTCTCAGGGCTGTTGGCGAGGGGCACATCTCCTCGCTCACCTTCCGCTCCGGCGTGATCGACGCCGAGGGGGGCGTCACCATCGATGCGCCGACGCAACTGGCAGGTCTGCCGGATATCCATGCGAGCGACGGCCTGGCGCCCGCCGGCTGCATCGGCCTAAGCTTCAAGGCCGAAAGCGATCTCAGCGAGCGGGTCATCTTCCCAGTGACCGAGGCGCAGTCGAACGGCATCGAGGATGCCCGTTTCGTCGCCTTCGACGACGAGGGGGCAACGATCTATTTCGCGACCTATACCGCCTATAGCGGCTCATCCATCCGCTCGGAACTTCTGGAGACGACGGACTTCGTGAACTTCACCCTGACGCCGCTGCGGGGACCTGCTGCCCGCAACAAGGGGATGGCGCTCTTTCCCCGGCGCATCAATGGCCGCTATGCGATGATCGCCCGGCAGGACAGCGAAAACCTCTTCCTGCTCTATTCAGACGACCTGCATCAATGGGATGAGGGACGTCTGCTGATGAAGCCGGAATTCGCCTGGCAATTTGTCCAGATCGGCAATTGCGGCTCCCCTGTCGAAATCGACGAGGGATGGCTCTTGTTTACGCACGGTGTCGGACCGATGCGGCGCTATGCGATCGGGGTGACGCTACTCGACAAGCATGACCCGAGCATCATCCTGTCGCGGACGGTCGAGCCGCTGCTGCAACCCGAACCGACAGAGCGCGAGGGCTATGTGCCGAACGTCGTCTATTCCTGCGGTGCCATGCGGCATGGTGACATGATCGCGCTGCCATATGCCGTCTCGGACACCTATTCCAACTTCACCACGATCAAGATCAGCAGGCTTCTGGAAACGATGCATCCCATCGGGACAGCCCTATGAATGCGGAGAGTGGGTGGGGCACCCCACCAGGCGATTGGCCATGAGCGTCCAGCAACTGAAACGCGTCTTCCTCGAGGAAATACTGCCCACCTGGAGCAAATCCGGCTTCGACGAGACCTGCGGCCAATTCGTCGAATATCTGGAGCTGGATGGGTCGCCGCAGGAAGCAGGTGAGGTGCGGACCCGAACCGTGGCCCGTCAGATCTATGTTCACGCCCATGCAGCCCATCTCGGCCTTGCCCCCTTAGCCTCTCTCGCCATGGCAGAACGGGCCTTCGCCAACCTGCACCGCGTCGCCTGGGTCAGGGGAAAGCGCGGTGGCTATACGAGAGGCTTCAACCGCCATACCGAGCTTGTCACCGATCCGGTTCGCGATCTCTACGACAATGCCTGCGTGCTGCTCGCGCTCTCCTGGCTTCTGACGGCGACCGGCAAGGATGTCTACCGACACCAGATCGAACAGACGATCCTGGCGGTCGACAGGACCCTGACCGACCCCTTTGGTGGCTGGGCGGAAGATAGCAACGGCACGCTTCCTCGCCGCCAGAACCCGCACATGCATTACCTCGAAGCGACACTGGCCTTGTGCGAGAACAACCGGACCCCCAAGCATATGAGGTCGGAAGGCAAGGCCTTCGCACTCTTGCGATCGCATTTTCTTGTCGCACCGAATGGGCCGCTCCACGAATTTTTCGGCCCCCGGTGGGAACTTGCCGACCGATACGGATCCGATCGGCTGGAGCCAGGCCACATGTGCGAGTGGGTCTGGTTGACGACTCGTCACGACAGTCTCGCGCGCAGCGACAACACCAAGACATGTCTGGATCTGTTCTCGACCGCGCTGGCCATCGGACGCACGCCGGGCTCGCTTTTCTTGGTCGATACCGTATCGGCAGACAAGCCGATCAGCCCGTCACGACGCCTGTGGCCGCAGGTGGAGATGCTCAAGGCTTTCATGGCGCTCCATGAGCGACTTGGCTTTCCGGGATATCGGACAGAAGCGGACGACGTCGCCTCCGCAATCCTTGCTGCTTACATGACGGGCGTGCCACGCGGTTGCTGGCATGACTGTCTCGACCTCAACGAGGTGCCGACCGCCCGCACGATCCCCGCCAGCTCGCTCTATCACCTTTGGACGGCGATTGCTCCTTCGGCCGAGGATTTACGGCGAACCTGCTCGACCTGAAACGCAAAATTGCTGCATATTAGGTGGTGTGGCTTGACTTTCCGAGTCTGGGGGCGAGCTCAACCATGACGACGAAGAAACCTTCTGCCAGCTTTGGACCGAGCTCGACCAGGCCGCCAGTCTCTTAAATGTCGGCTCCGGCTTGCGGGACCCCGGCATCGGACAGTCGGCTCCCGGCCAAGGGAGGCCGAATCCAAAGCGGCGTTTCTTGCCCAAACTGTAAGAGTAACAGTGCGGCACAGTTGCTGAACGACAGGTCGCGGGTTCGTATCCCATCGCACCACCTATCTCTCGGGTCGGACAGCCAACCGTTCTGCATGACGGCTTTAATGAGCGGCTTGCGCCTGCTGGTAAAGCGTCGCACCAACTTTTTGTGCTGCGGCCGCCAGGCGTTTGTCTCTTGTCCACAAGCTTGCGCGCCCGTCGAGCAGTGTTGACGTCAACAAGTGCGCGTCTGTGTAACCGATCCCCAGGCTGAATATCGAATGCCGATCAATGACCGTCATGACCTCTTTATGGGTCGCGATCGTTGCTTCGCGCTGAGCGGCTAGGAAAGCTATGACGGCATCCCGCTCTCGTAGGCTACCAAGCGCCAGTTCGCCGACAACAAAAGGGTGGCAGAGCAGTAGGTCATCCGTGATGATTTTCCCTAGTTCTGCGTCACCATATCGAAAATGGTCGATCCAGATCGAGGTGTCGACCAGGATCACTTGGCTACGTCGCTCCGTCGGCGCGGTGACGCCTCAGCCTCTGGCATTGAGCCACCAAGGGCGATCAGCCGTTTGCCAGATTCTACACGCACAAGGGTCTCCAGCGCCTGTCGAACAAGAGCTGCTGTTTCCTTCGTGCCCGTGAGGAACTTGGCCCTTTCCAAGAGATCGTCATCGAGATTTATGGTAGATCGCATATAAAGACTCCTGAAGATGAATGGTCTAGTTAGCACCATTTGGTGCTGATTTCTACGACTCACGGAGCCGATGCTTATTGTATTTCAAGCCGTCGGTTCGACCTAGTTCAAGGTGTCAACGGGGACCGTGCCGCAACTTTAAAGCCGTGGAGTTCGCCACGCTCGAATGGGTCGATTGGTTCAACAACCGCCGCCTCCTGGAGCCCATCGGAAACATTCCGCCCGCCGAGGCCGAAGAACGATACCATGCCATGCTGGACGCCCCAGCTATGGCCGCATAACTTAAACCAAACGGTCTCCGGCAAAGCCGGCGCGGTTCACTCCGCCGTCAAAGACAGTTGCCAATAATCCGTTTCGGGATGATCGAAGCGCAATCGCAAAGTAATTGTACAAAAAAGAACCGAACGGGATGACTATCATTGGAGCCCTCGGCAGAGCCGGAATCACCCAGAGCCGGACCCCTGAGAAATCTGTGAGGGGAAGGCGCTGAAGCGAACCGTCCTGAGCCCATGACCCCGGGGCGCTGTGCCGGATAAGTAAAGCGGAAAACCGTTCCGGGAGTGGCACGCTCCAGTCAGCTAAGTCATTGAAAAATAAATAAGGGAGGTCGGCTGGGGAGCCTCGAGCCTCAATGTCTTCAGAGACTTGAATAAAGCCCTTAATTTGCCTTTGTTTTTCTGACGCGAGCGACCGTGGATGCCATCTTTGTGCCGTGGCCTTGGGCTGACGTCAGCATTGCGGGAGAGCGGCAATTAATCTCGTTCTCCCGCGCCCACGTCGGCGATGATCCTGTCGCTCCAGATCGAGTGTGGGCATGGAGTCAAAGGGAGGTCGGAAACGTTTGGTTGGCGCCAAAAGTTGTGCTGTTCGCGGTATCAACAATAAGGTCAACTATGCGGAAAGTCTGTTGGTAAAGTGCGAGTTCACCGGCTTTCTCGAGAGGTTGCAGACGGATGCGAGGATTTCTCCTTTCTATTCGCCGAAAACTCGTCTCGTCGAAGACGCCGTCTTCTTTCGGTGCAACCCATGTCAATGGCACTGACAAGGTGTCGATGACAGGATCGATGTCGGACCGGGCAAGGATAAGCTCCCGGACAAACGTCTGATGTCCTTGGGAGAGCAAATGCGAACAGGCGTTTCGAATGAAGGGTGCGAGATTGGGGTCTGTACAGGTAGCGTAATCGAGTGGACGGGTGCGATAGGCGCGCTCGATATACCAATCTACCCCATAGGTCTGGATCATGCGATGCGCCTGCTTGGCCATCAGGTCAACCAGCCACGGTAACATCCCGACGAGCCGCATCATCGCTTGTTGTGTCGGCTGCAATCGCCTTATGCCGCTGCGGTCAAGGACGCCGGTATAGCCGATGGCGATAAGGGACTGGAACCGGTCTGGACGCAGGCTTGCTTCAGCAAGCAGTGGCAAGACGCCGTTGCTGAGTCCTATCGCAATGCAGGGTGCCTTGACCACATGGTCGAGAAAGCCACGAAGTGCCGCAAGATTGTCTTCCAGCGGAGATAGGTTGGAATGTTGACTTGAATTGCCAAACCCCGGTCGAGAAAGAGCCAGAAGCTTGATCCCGGCATCTCGCAATTGGCCTTCGCTGTCGGGTGGCAGCAGATAGCACATCGGCAGGCCGCGGCAGAGCACGACGGGTCGACCATTCGGATCACCGAGCCATGTCCAGGCGATGGAGCGCCCGTCCGGTAGGCTAAGCATCTCTTCGCGGCCAAGCGGATCTCTCCATGTATCGGTCTTGCCCTGACGGTCCTGAATGGCCCGCCCGGCGGTCATTGCGAGAAGCCGCATGAGTTCGACCTGTGAGGGTGCTTCTGTTTTTGCCATGATGCTCTTGAGCTGGGTACGCACCGTCAGCAACGAAACACTGCGAGCAGCAGCGGTGGCCGCAACATCACGGACACGGAAGAAGATCCGCGCGATTTCCACTTCGGCGGCCGAGAGCCCGAAGGCTTGCGCGAGCATCTCTGAAGCGCGATCGGTCCACTCGATCTCCAAGGAACGGATGACGACAAAGGCGGCCCCATCGTTCTTTGGGGCAAGAAGCCACGCCTCGGCCAGAATGGGGTCACCGTCATCCACCGGAGACATCCGCAGAATGGCCTGGGAGCGATTGGCACGCTTGTTTGCTGCGCGCATCATGGTTCGAAAGGCGTCCAGCGACCGAGGGTCTATTCTGTCGAGATCAAGGAAACTGCCCTGTCGTGCACCGAGAACGGATGCTCCTTCGGTATTGGTGACAACGACGCGACCTTCGGGGGACAGAACGAGTGCCGGGCCGGGTACGTCCTGCACGGCACGCGCCAAGGGATCGTTCTCCGCAGGAATGTCGAGCCCGTCGAGCGTTTGGCGAGCCAGGGCAAGCTGTGCCAGAAGCGTACTCGACAATTGCGTCGATGCTTTCTCATCGTCCGGTATGCGACCGAGTTTCGCCTGCCAACTGTCGATCATGGCGTCGAAAGCCTCTTGATCGACAATGGCGCGATAGGTGTTCGAGATGATGTCGAGGTCCATGTCTGGATCTATCATCCCGGAAGCAACCGGCCCTTCCTCGTGGTCCATTCCTGCCTTCACTGCATGCTTCGAACGTCCTTCATCTCTGTGCACAGCCAATCTCCTGCCAAAAGCCTTGATCGGGATGATACGCCAAATGGGGTATGCGCCAAATGACGGGTATCACTAGAAGGGAAAGGACAAGAGCCATATGGGGATGCCGTCATGACATTGCTATCCATTCGATCGCAGGATTTCGACCGGGCAAGCCGCGTCGATGCGTTTCGTGATGTGGTCGCGAACATGACCAGGGTCGATTTCATCCCCGCCGACCAAGAGCATTTTACCTCGGAGACATCGATCGCCGTTCTGCCCGGGGTGATCATTGGGCATGGTCGGCATTCGGCATCGACCGCGATCCGGACACGAGACCATGCCGCCGAGTGTAGCGATGATGTGATGTTCCACATCCCGCTTTCTGGCGGCGGCACGATCTCGCAAACCGGTGGCGAGGAGCAGGTGTTGCGTCCGGGAACTGTTTATGTCGACCCGGGCGATGTCCCGGGGACTGTGCGGTTCGGTGGCAAACATATGGAGGGCATTTATGTCTCCATTCCAAAGGCCCATCTCGCAATGGCTGAGGCGGGGCTTGATGCCGTGCTCAGGCGCTCAGCACCGCTCACGCCGCAATGGCGGCTTTTTCTCAATTACGCCCGCAGTCTGCATGCCGAACTGCCAGCACTTGCTCCCGAAGAGGCAGCCCAATGCGTGGCGCATGTGCAGGATCTTGCCTTGATGGCGCTGGGGGCGACGCGGGAGGCGACCGAGATTGCCGCCGGACGCGGGGTGCGGGCGGCACGATTGAAGGAAGTAAAAAGACAGATCGAGCAAAATCTTTTCTCGGCTGAATTGAGTGCCGAAAGTGTCGCAAGCCGGCTGGGCTTCTCCTCGCGCTATCTTCGCGCCCTCTTTGAGCGGGAGGGAACCTCTTTCCGCGACTATGTGGCGAGCCGGCGTCTGGCGTGTGCCTATCGCATGCTGAGCGACCCGACTTTGCAGCATCTCAACATCGCTCAGATCGCCATGGAGGCTGGGTTTGGGGACCTGTCCTGGTTCAACACCCGCTTCAAACAGACCTACGGTATGACACCAAGGGACGTGCGAACGGGTCACGCTTAACCAGCGAGCCCGGACAAACGTAACGAACCCTTGTGCCATTGCACCCGCAAACGGGTTCCATCAGGCCCAAGACCGACGCTTCATCGAAACCTACTGTCGATCCTGGCAGGCATTCCCTTGCCAGGACATGCTCCTTCCTGACCTTTTTGAGGATCCAGTTCTATGTGGAATTTCAGTCTATCCCGAGCTCTGGCGCTCATGGCGCGCACGGCTCCCTTTCTTCTCTTCCGGATGGCCGTCTATTTCGCCATGGCTTGCGCCTATGTCATTGCGACCGGAACGGGGGCCACGATCGGTTATGGCGTCGGCCAGTTCGGAGATGCAGATTTCCTGGCGTCCAGCACGGCACTGGGAGGGCTGATTGGCTTTGGCCTCGTGGCGGCCATCCTCTATCTTCTGCGGGAGTATCTGCTCTATCTCGTCAAGGCGGGGCATATCGCCGTGCTCGTGGAACTGATGGACGGTCGAGCGCTGCCTGAGGGCGAAGGACAGGTGAGCCATGGCAGCCGGATGGTGCGCGAACGCTTCACCGAGGCGAGTGTACTTTTCGGCATCGACCAGCTCGTCAAGGGCGTGATTGCCGCCATTGCAGGGCTCATTGAGGGTATCGCGTCGCTCCTGCCCATTCCCGGTCTGGATACGGCAGCCCGCTTCTTCAGAAGTTTCCTCAAGATCGCAGTCGGCTTCACCGATGAGGTCATCCTTGCCCATGCCTTGCGAACCCGCGCGACCAATCCTTGGGCTTCGGCGGAAGAGGCTCTGGTCCTTTATGGCCAGAACTACAAGACCATGTTGCGCAATGCGGCGTGGCTCGCGGTCATCATCTACGGCCTTTCCTTCATTGTGTTCCTGCTGGCGCTCGCGCCTGCTGCTGCCCTTGTCTATCTGATGCCCGGCGCGCTTGGCGCGGGCAGCTTCGTCTTCGCCCTTCTCTTCGCCTGGGCCTTCAAGGCGGCTTTACTCGAACCGCTCGCAGTTACCTGCATGTTGCAGGTCTTCTTCAAGACGACCGAAGGACAGGTGCCGGATCCGCAATGGCGGGCACGTCTCCAGGACCTCTCGGGAAAATTCAAAGACATCGGCAGAAAGGCTGCAAGCTGGGCATCGGGTCGGCAGACACCTGTCCGCCCCCTCGTGGCATCGGCTTGAGAGGAACAGATTCATGAAAAACGCTTTGCTGCAAACCGGCAGTCTGCTTGCAGGACTCCTGCTTGTTCAAATCCCGACCGGGCAGGCCGAAGACGCGCCACGCACGATCATCGTCATGGATGGATCAGGCTCCATGTGGGGGCAGATCGACGGTCGGCCGAAACTCGAAATCGCCCGCGAGGCGGTGGCCGACGTGGTGACCCGTCTGCCGGCGGAGCAGGAACTCGGGCTGATCGCCTATGGTCACCGCTCCAAGGGCAATTGCGGAGATATCGAGCTTTTGGTGCCGCCGGGCAAAAACACTGGTCAAACGGTCGTCGGCGCGGTCAATGAAATGCGCTTTCTTGGAAAGACCCCTCTGTCGGCGGCCGTGCGGCAGGCCGCCGAGGCGCTGCGCTATGGTGAGGAAAGTGCAACCGTCGTGCTCGTGACTGACGGTCTGGAGACCTGCGAGGCGGACCCTTGTGCGCTGGCTTCAGAACTGGAGGCGGCAGGCGTCAATTTCACTGCCCATGTGGTCGGCTTCGGGCTGTCAAAGGAAGAGGGCGCCCAGGTCGCCTGCCTCGCCGAAAACACGGGCGGGCGTTACATTGAGGCGGCAAATGCCGGCGAACTCAGCGATGCACTGAGTGAAGCGATGACCATGGCGCCGCCGCTAGAGACCACCCATTTCCCGGGCCGCCCACTCATGCCAAGAATTCAACTTCAGCCGACAGGGCAGTCGATCGGGCCTGAAGTTGCAAGCCCGCAGCAGCCCGATTTCCCCCGTGACGGTACAGCCGAAGATTGCCGCGCTTTGGCTGAATCCGATGCGGCAACTGCAGCCTGGATGTTCGAACCGCCCGGAAGCTATTTCGTCGAAGAACCCCGCTGCCGTCTTTTCAGCTATTCGACGGAGATGGATTGGGCAGAGTTGCCGCCGGAAGACGGCTGGGTTTCCGGTTTCAAGACGGATGCAATCCTTTTTGTGCGTCCTCTAGAGGCGGCGGCAATTGAGCCCGGCAAGGCCGGTATGATGAACCGGGGACCGTATGCGGTCGGCGTTGCGCAGATTGAGCTCGGCGTCATTGAAGCTGGAAGCGAGACGGGCGGCGCAGCGCTCGCCTTGAGACTCTACCCAATCGGGAACGTCAGTCCGGACACTGCTATCACCTATAGCACGGTCGAAGGGACCGAAGGCGCCAAGGACGCTGCAATCGAGCTCGCCGCACCTGGTACCTATCTTCTCAGATTGGAAACCTGGGGCGGAGACAAGCTCGACGAGATGGAAATCCTTGTCGAGGCGGACCCTGTCGTGACGCTCAAGGTTCCATCTGTCGTCGCACCGGGCGCCCCAATCGGAATTGAAACCACCGGCAGTCAGTTGCGCAGCGACGGGATCGAGATCTGGCAGGGCGAAAACCAGATCGACTGGGGTCGAACACTCAGCGAACTTGCTGCGGGCCAGCCTCTGACTGCGCCGGCCGAACCAGGCACCTATGATCTCGTCTACAAGGGTTACGATGCGTCTGGTGAGCGCAGGGAAAAGGCGCGCCTTTCCTTCGACGTCGGCACGCCGGATGCGACGGGATCGGCAGGTGATGTACCGAAGAAAAAGGCTGACGCCGGCCCCGGCGCAGCCACCGATGTGGGCGAGGATGTTGCCTATTCTTGCGAGGGGCCCGCGCCTTGCTCCGTCACCGATGCTCGCACCGGTCTTTCCTTTATGCTGCCCGCAGGCTGGTGGACGGATCATCCCACGACCGAGGGATACACGAGCGGTGCTCAGGCGGCAGGCGATGTTTTTCCCCCGCGGGTCAATTTCTTCCGCAAGGATACAGACGATGCGCTGGTCCTTGGCCCACGCCAGTGGACCGCCATGAACGGCCCGTGTGAAAACATTGGCGGGCTTGGTCCGTTCTGCATGTTTGAGAGCGCGGATCCGCAGGTTCTGGCCGCCTATCAGCTCGTTCGCGCCACGCTGAAGTGGCAGGGCCGCCCATTAGGTCAGCCGACTTCCGGAAATGCGGAGACAAGGCGGGACACGGCCGCTCTGGTGACAGCCAGCTTCCGTATCCCTCAAAATCTGCCGCAGCGACCTCTCTGGTGGTCTGCAGTCCCTGTCGGCCCGGGCATGCCAATGGATGCCTGGGCGCCGCAGGAGGAGTTGACCGTCGGGCAGGGAGAGTTTGTGCCTGGGCGCTATGAGGTAACAGCCACAACGACTGGTGAGCCGGAATACCGCGCAGTGGTCGATGTCATCGCCGGCGCCGAGAATGACTTTGTCATCCCGCCTGTCGCGGAAAATGGCAAGGGGCAGTCCTCCGCATCTGCGCCGGACATCGCGACCAGTGTAAGACAGGGCCTCGCCGGGCAGGATGCCGAAACGCAGGCGATGATTGGTGCTCTGCTCGATGCGGCGAAGGCTGCCGGGCCGACGAATGGCGAGATCGATCAGAAGGCGATGCTGGAAGCGCTCGTTGGGGCATTGGACGCCACGCAACGCACCTCACAAAACAGCGCCGCCAATGACTGCGGCGACGATGACGGACATGGTCCTGACGCCTGCGAAAACGGCATGGAAGCCGGCGGCAAAGCATTTTCGGACTACCCCCATCGATGCCTGCCAGGTGACCGGACGGTTCCAAACTGCGACATACGGGATGGGCTGAGCAACCTCTTCTTCCACCTGCCGGAGAACTGGGTGGCTGAGGTGGAGCCTTCCTCCCCATTTCCGCGAGCCGAATTTGCGGAACAGGCGGGTTCAGCCCATTCAATCTGGCTTAATCCGAGGGAATGGCCGCTTGGCGATCGGGGCTGTGTCCTGACACGGGTGGGGCAATTATGTGCGGATCCCGACAGGGGGGATGAGAAGCTTGCGCGGGTGCTGCAGACCCTGCAGTTCACGCTAACCACGGGGCAGGTTCTGCGCCGTTGCGGCGACGAGGACTGTAACTTTTCCCACCCCAATCCAGCGCTCTCTGGAAAGCTGCCGGCGCTCTGGTCGGTCGAGGTTGGGCGCAGGCTGCCAGACGGTCGGATCTCCTCATGGTTTTGGGACAGTGACCGCGCGGGCAATTTCAAGCTCATCGGTCTCAATCAGCCAGGTGGAGAGAATTGCCTTGAGGCAGGGGAGGCGCAGATGTTCTGCGAGTTCACGCCCTACATTTCGACGAACGAGTTCGATCTCATCCGCAAGAACCTGAAAATCGGAACCTCTGCGTCATCTGCTCCAAGAACCCTTGCGCCTGCCGAATTCGACCGCGCCCTTTCCATAGTCAGGGGGAACTGAAACATGCGCCGCCAAATTCTTGCGCCAAGCCTCGTCCTTCTGGCGACTGCCTCTGTCTCTTTCGCCGCTGGCGGTTGCAACAGTCCTGTGATCTCCATTGATGCAGACGGACAGGCGGAATTCATTTCCCCTGACCGGGAGGTAAAGCGCGACATGGAGACGTTCTTTGGTGCGTCGGCTCAGCCAGATTCTATTCTCGTCGTCGACGCGCGAAGACGTCAGGGCACATGGATCGCGCGGACGGACTTGCCTGGGGTCCTCGTCGGTTTCGGCGCTGAAAGTGATGGCTTTATCTACACGGGTCCAAGCCACTGCCTGCCACCCGGCTTGCCGATTGAGCTGCCGGAAAAAGAGCGCCAGCCGGAAGAGCTTCCACCCGGACAGCCGCCAATCGAACTTTTCCACAATATCGAGCCGCAGTCCGGTCTTTGGCAGGCGCGTCTCGGTGACACGCGGCTTGAAGGTTGCCCAAGCCTGATGCAACAGGCGTTTCCGAAGTCGCCTGGTGCCCTGCCAGCAGAATGGCTGGCGCCGCGAAAACTCGATTTCGAGACGCCGTTCCATCCCGACCAGCTTGAAATGTCTCGCCGACTGTCGGCCGAAGGGCTGAGCTCGATTGCTTGGCGCAATGCGGGGGAGAACGCCTGGACGACTGAGGTCTTTCCTGAGATTTTCGGCCAGATGCCCGCAGGGCAGGGGGCGGGCAGCGAGATGACCTGGCGCCTCACGCTCAAGAGTGAGACGGAGATCGAGCATGTTTCCACCGTTCAGATCGTTTTGCCGAAGGAAGCCGCCGCCGTTTTAGGCGGTAGCGAAAACTGCCGCCTGGTCAGTCGCAACCATTGGGTCAGGGTTTCTGATTGATCTGAACGATTGTGAGTACACCGCCCCGGCGCAGCTAAGCTCCCTGAGGTCGGTCGTAGTACTGATCATCTGAAGTTGTGGAGAGCGGACGTCCAGCGATGGGAGGGTAAGTCGCCATTGCACCAACGGGAGATGCTCGCATAAAGCAGTTTCTCCTCTGACTGAGAGACTATCCAGGCAGGCCTCGTGTATCACTCGGATAGGGGCATTCAATACGTGTCCATTCGCTATTCCGAGCGGTTGGCCGAAACTGGAATCGAGCCTTCCGTCGGAGGCGTCGCCACCCTGGAATGGGTAGACTGGTTCAATCACCGACGTCTCCTGGAGCCAATGGGGAATATTCCGCCAGCCGAAGCTGAAGAGCGATATTACGCGATGCTGGATGAAGCAGCCATGGCCGCATAGCTTAAACGAAATGGCCTCCGGCAAGCCCGGGGCTGTTCATATTGACTGTCCGGGCTCTCGCTCTCTTATGAGCTTCTATGGTCGCACCGCAACACCTGCTGATGCCCGATTACAGCAACCGAAGGCCGCTTGAGGCAATCCAGGAGTGGACCAAGACTCGGCCGCAGACCCGACACGCGTGAGATTGCAACGAGTCCAAAGGACCCAACATCAACTGGGCACACTGATGAAAGCGGTCAATCATTTGAATAGGTCAGCGCAATCTGGTCTCGCCATGTTTTGGCGTAGTGACTGAGGCCGGGAATTGTTCGCTCGACCCGATACAGGGAATGTTCAGGCCGCAGTCCCGCGAGGATCGCAGCACCGAGGGCGGTTCCGGTCTGCGAAGCGGAGGTCAGGATGGTACGGTTTGTCAGGCTGCGGATACCGGCGAGGAATATCTGATTTGTCGCGAAGGGTCCCTCGACGATGATCTCTCCCTTGGAGCCGATCATCTCCAGGCACGTCGCGGTCATCAGGGCCTGGTAGAGGCTGGCGGCTGTTCGACGCTCAGCGGCATCGGCTGGCTCGGCGATCCATTTGCCTTGTGCCAGTGGGAAGGGGCCGGTGCCCTTCACCGTGCCGGGTAGCAGCATGCTCTTGCCGGCAAGAACTGCGTCGAGTGCGGCCCATTCTGCCTCCGGAGCGACTGAGGAGACTTCTGCGGTCGTCACCTCCCATTCGCGTCCGCCCATGTAGCGGGCCGACGGTACGGGCGTGCCAAAGGCATCGACGTTGACCAGTGTATCACGGGCTGGATCGAGCCTGGAGGGTTGTCCGCCTGGCGCGAAGCAGATCACCCAGGTGCCAGTGGAAACAACGGTGCAGGGCTCCGTGCGATCGACCAGATGCGGCAGGAGTGAGGCGTTCGAATCGTGAATGCCGCAATAGACCGGAACAGGTTTCGACAGTCCGATCTGGTGGGCGAGGTCTGTGCGGATCTCGCCGAGAACATCAAACGCCGAGTGGATCGGCGCCATCTTGCCCGTGAGGCCGAGCGCGTCGACGAGCGGCGAGAAGCGGCCCTCGAAGGGGAGCCAGAGGTCTGTATGGCAACCGAGCGAAGTTTTTTCGTTGGCGGCCACGCCCGTCAGGCGCAGGGCCCAATATTGCGGATAGGTGACGATGGTAGAAACCCGGGCAAAGTCTTCCGGAAAGCAGCTCCGCTGGTAGTGCAGCTGCGCACCGAGATTGAGGCCGCCTGTCAGCCGGGGCGAATAGGTCTCGCTGAAGTCAGGCCGCAAAGTGTCATAGGCGCTGTTTATGTCGTCGCCGTAGAGATGTTCATAATCGAGCACCGGCAGTGCGAGCGTACCCGTTGCGTCAAGCAGGGCAGCGCTTGCTCCATGGGTGGTGATGGAGAGGGCATCGAACCCTGGTTCCCGCGCAAATTTCGACAATGACTGCAGGATGAAAGCCCAGAGCCGTTCCGTGTTGATATGCGGATAAAGCGGGCCTGACAGTACCGCGTTTGCCGTCTTGTGTACGGCAATCTCCCGGCCTGTTGCGGCGTCGACCAGCACCACCTTGGCATTGGTCTTGCCGATATCGATGACGGCAATGCGTTCGAAGGACTGGCTCATGGCATGTGAAAAACGGGTTTGAGATCGACGGCCCAAGGGGAGTTGTCGGGATTGGTTGCCATGATGTCGGCCATATGTGTCCACCAGCGCTTCATCACCGGATGGGACGGAAGATCGGCCATCTTGTGCGTCTTCGTGCGCGTCAAAACGCCGATCAAAAGGTTTGTCTCGGGATCGAGATGGATCGTGTAGTCGCTGATGCCGGCATCGTGCAGGAGGTCGACGAGATCAGCCCAGATCTCGTCATGGCGCTTCTGGTATTCGGCCTCCATGCCGGGATTGAGCTTCATCTTGAAGACATAGCGTTCGGTCTCGCTCATTGCGCGTTCCTCGCATGCTTGATGCGGCGTGCGATGATCGGCAGGGCAATGGTGACGATCAAGAGCAGGCCGATGAAGATCGACATGACGATGCCCGGCACATTGAGCAGGCCAAGGCCAAAGGTGACGAGGCCCATGACGAAAGCGGCGATGACGACGCCCACGATGGTGCCTGAACCGCCGAGGATGGAGACGCCTCCGAGCACGACCATGGTGACGACTTCAAGCTCCCAGCCTTGAGCGATCGAGGGACGGGTCGAGCCGAGGCGCGAGGTGAGACACACGGCGGCGATGCCGCTCATCAGGCCGGTCAGAAGGAAGAGAATGAACTTCACGCGTTCGACCGGGATGCCGGAGAAGCGTGCGGCGTGCGGATTGTTGCCGATGACATAGACATGGCGGCCGAAATTCGTCCGGTGCAAGAGGATGGCGAAGACGACGGCCATCACCAGGAACAGGACAAATTCGAAGGAGATGACCCAGAAGACATAGCCCTGGCCGAAGAAGGCAAATTCGGGGGGATATTTGCCGAAGGCCTGGTCGCCGAGAACCAGATAGGAGACGCCGCGGAAAAGGCTCATCGTGCCGATCGTCACGACGATCGAGGGGAGCTTCAGGCCGGCGACGAGCAGGCCGTTGAAGGCGCCGCAGGCAAGGCCGGTGGTGATCCCGATTGCGACCAGACCCGGGGCACCGACGCCAAGCTGAGCTGCATAACCCATGGCGGTCGAAGCGAGTGCAATGATCGCGGCGACCGAGAGGTCGATCTCGCCGGCGATGATCAGTAGCGCCATGGCAAAGGCAATCAGCGCCTTTTCGGTGAAGTTGAAGGTGGCGTCCGACAGGTTCCAGGCATTCAGGAAGTAGGGCGAGGCCAGCGAATTGGCGATGAAGATCGCGACCGCTACACAGAAGAGCAGAACCTCCCAGCTGCCAAGCAGTCGGCGCAACGGTGTCTCAAGGCGGTCTGGGATGACGCGTTTCGTCTGTTCGGTTGCAGTGCTCATGCCTTGGCCTCCTTTCCGGCTGCCCGGTCACGCAAGATGATACGGCCCTTCTTTCGTTCGGCGCGGGCATTGAAGACGACGGCGAGCACGATGACGATGCCGGAGATCGCCATCTGGGCAAAGGGCGAAATGCCGATGACCGGGAGCGCGTTCTTGATGACGCCGAGGAAGAGGGCACCAAGAACTGTGCCGATTACGGTGCCGATGCCACCTGCAATCGAGATGCCGCCGATCACACAGGCCGCGACACTGTCGAGCTCGAAACCGGCGGCGATGTCGACATAGGCGACGGCGTAGCGCGAGACCCAGAGATAGCCCGAGAGACCAGCAAGCGCGCCCGAGAGCACGAAGGCGAGGAAGCGGGCTCGGCCAACATCGATGCCGGCATAGATGGCGGCGACCGGATTGCCACCTGCGGCATAGGCCGAGCGGCCGAAGGGGGTGCGGGCGAGGATGAAGCCGATCAGCAGGATGACTGCGATCGCGACCCAGGAGAGAAGCGGCAAGCCCAGCACCGGCAGGCGCGGCACGCCCAGAAAGTCCGGCTGCATCTGATGTGCATTCACCCATGCACCGCCCGAGAGCACAAAGCTCATGCCGCGATAGATGGTGAGCGTGCCAAGTGTAACGACGATCGGCGGGATCTGCAGGGCCCAGACGAGGAAGCCGTTGATGGCGCCCAGCGCCGCCCCAATGCCGATTGCAATGAGAACAAGGACGGCGAGTGGCAGGCCAGGATAGGCGCTGTCGAGCATGGCAACCGCCATGCCGGTAAAGGCGAGATTGGCGGCGACCGAGAGGTCGATCGACTTCGTCAGGATCACGACCATCTGGCCGAGTGCCAGGATGATCAGGATCGAGGTGTCGTTGAAGATCGTGACTAGGTTTTCCGGGTTAGCGAAATTGGGCGCGCGCGTGGTGAAGCTGAGGATCATGCCGATGATGATCAGGCCCAGTAGCATTTCCCGGTTTTTCAAGATGTTCAGCATGGTCATTCCTCACGCATTGCCGGTTGCGGCGCGCACGAGCGTCTCGGCGTTAAGGCCTTCGCGCTCGAAGATGCCGGCTTGCAGGCCCTCGCGCATGACCATCACACGGTCCGACATGCCGAGGATTTCGGGCAGTTCCGACGAGATCATGATGATCGAGAGGCCTTCGGAGGCAAGCTCGGAGATGAAGCCGTGGACGGCGGCCTTGGAGCCGATGTCGATGCCCTTGGTCGGTTCATCGAGGATGATGACCTTGGGCGAGGTGGCGAGCCACTTGCCGATCACGACCTTCTGCTGATTGCCGCCGGACAGCGTGCCAACCGGAACCGAGAGAGCGGCTGCTCGCAGATCCAGCCGCTCGGCGAAGCGGCGCGCAAGCTTCAATTCATTCGCCGCCTTCAAGAAGCCAGAGACGGAGGTCCGGATCAGCGAGGGCAGGGACATGTTCTGGTAGATCGGCAGCTCAAGCGCCAGACCATGGCGGCCGCGTTCTTCCGGCACGTAGACGATGCCAGCGGTGATCGCATCGGAGGTGTCGCGAATGGTGATCTCGCGACCTTCAAGTTCTAGCCTGCCGGACTTCGGACGGGTGATACCGAAAATCGACTGGCAGAGTTCAGAGCGGCCAGCACCGATCAAACCGTAGACGCCGAGAATTTCGCCCTTGCGCAGGGTGAAGTTGATGTCGCGGAATTCGGTATCGTGGCTGTAGCCCACAACACTCAGGATCGGTGCGCCGATCACGGCCTCCGTTTTCGGGAAGACGTCGTGCACATCGCGTCCGACCATCTGCCGCACGATCTCGTCCTGAGGCGTGTCTTTGAGCACGCCGGAGCCGACCATGCGGCCATCGCGGAAGACCGCGTAATTGTCGGCGATCTCGTAGAGTTCATCGAACTTGTGGCTGATGAAAAGGATCGCCTTGCCCTGGCGTTTCAGGCCCTCGACGATGCGGAAGAGATCGTCGATCTCCTTGCGCGACAAGGCGGCCGTCGGTTCATCCATGATGACGATGCGCGCGTCGACCGATAGCGCCCGGGCAATGGCCACCAGATGGCGCTGGGCGATCGAGAAATCCTTGAGTTTTGTCGTCGGATCGATGTCGCTTTCCAGCGCCTTCATCAACTGCCGGGACCGCTCGTTGATGGTGCGCCAGTCGATGAGGCCGCAGCGGGTTCGCGGTGCATGGCCGAGGAAGATGTTCTCGCCAACGGTCAACTCGTCGAACAGTACCGTCTCCTGGTGAATGGCGGTGACGCCTGCGTCGATCGCGTCCTGGGCGTTGGCGAAGCTCCTGGGCTTGCCGTCGATGAGGATCTCGCCCTCGTTCGGGCGATAGATGCCGGTCAGGATCTTGACGAGCGTCGACTTGCCGGCACCGTTCTCGCCGATCAGCGCGGTCACTTTGCCCGGATAGAGGGCGATGTCGACCTTGTCGAGCGCCTTGACGCCCGGAAAGATCTGGGAAATGCCGCGCATTTCCAGAATGGGCTCGCCAGCCGGGATCGCGCCCGCCGCGAGCTTGGCAGATTGAACGGTCATCATCTTACTTACCGACTGAAGGAGAATGCCCGGCGGCTGGAGCCGCCGGGTTTGGTCCGCCGAGATCAGAAGATCTTGGAGAATTCCTCGATGTTCGAGGCGTCGTAGACGAAGGGATCGGCCATGGCGGCTTCGCCACCGTCACCAACCTTGATCTTGCCCATGCGGCCGGCTTCGATTTCCGAACCCGGTGCTGCATCGGTTTCGCCCTTGGCGAGACGATAGGCGATCTGGGTTGCGGAGTAGCCGAGGTCGATCGGGTTCCAGATGGCGAATTCCTTCGTGGCACCCGACTGGATGGCGCCCGCCATTTCGGAGGGAAGGCCGAGGCCGGTGACGTAGACGTCGCCGATCTTGCCGGCATCCTTGACGGCTTGCGAGGCTGCGAGAACGCCAACCGTCGTCGGAGCGACGATGACCTTGACGTTGGTCTGAGAGGTCAGAAGGCCGTTGGCTTCGCGGTAGCTCTTGTCGGCGAGGTCGTCACCATAGACGGTGGTTACGAGATTCAGGCCGGGAAAGTCCTTCAGCTGTGCCTTCATTTCCTCGATCCAGATGTTCTGGTTGGTCGAGGTGGTGGTGGCGGACAGGATCGCGAAATCACCCTTGCCGTCGGGCAAATGGTTGGCGGCGAGCTGCAGGCACATCTTGCCGATTAGCGCGTTGGACGACGGGTTGAGGTGCATGATGCGGCCTTCAGGCGCTACGCCCGAATCCCAGGAGATGACCTTGATGCCGCGGTCCATGGCCTTTTTCAGAGCCGGGACCACTGCGTCCGGATCGTTTGCCGAGATAGCGATGGCGTCAACGCCCTGAGCGATCAGCGAGTTGATGACTTCGATCTGCCCCTCTGCGGTTGTCGAGGTCGGGCCGGTATAGATGACTTCAACGCCACCGATTTCCTTGGCTGCTTCCTGTGCGCCCTTGTTGGCGGCTTCGAAGAAGCCGATGCCGAGCGACTTGACCACAAGTGCGATCTTCATGTCAGCTGCCTGTGCGGCAGAACCCATGGTGGCGAGTGCAATGGCGGCACTGGCCAGCAAGATTTTCGTCAGTTTCATGTTTTCCTCCCAGGTTGATGAACTGCTTTACTCTCCCTCCCGGCGCCTCCTCAGGCGACCGATGAGGTATCCTCCCTTGCCGCCGAAGCCATGGGCTTCACGGTTATGAGCTTCACGCCGGCGTCGGTGACCATGGCGGCCGCCTCGTCGGAAATTCCGTCATCGGTGATGATCGTCGACACCTTGTCGAGCGCGCACAGGATCAGGCTCGAGCGCTTGGCGAACTTGCTGGAGTCGACCATGACAATCAGCTCTTCGGCCTGGCGCGCCAGCTTCTGTTCGCTCTGGATGACGAGCGCGTCGGACTCCATCACCCCTAGTGCATTGATGCCCTGCGCGCCGATGAAGATGCGGCGGGCGTAGAAATTGCGAATTGCGTCATTGTCGAAAGGCGACAGGATCAGGCTCTGGTCGCGATAGATCGCGCCGCCGGGAACCGACACCGTGCATTTCGAATGCTTCACCAGATGCTCGGCGATCGCGAAGGAATTGGTCATGACCTGCAGGCGGCGGGCCGAGATGAAATGCACCATCTGGAAGGTGGTGGTGCCACCATTGATGATGATCGAATCGCCTTCTTCGCAGAGATCGACGGCTGCGCGCGCAATTGCGCGTTTCTTGTCGATGTTGACCGATTCGGAAACGCGGAACGGGCGAGCGGCGAGATTTCCAAGCTGCGGCGGGTGCACGGCTTCTGCGCCACCGCGGACGCGCCTCAGCTTTCCCTGCACATGAAGAGACGCGATATCCCGGCGGATCGTGGCTTCTGAAGCCTCGGTCAACTCGGCAATGTCCTGCACCGTGATCACAGGCTTTTCCTGGATCGCGCTCAGAATAATGCGATGGCGTTCGCGTTCGTGCATGGGGTCCTCCTGACGGTGATTTATTCGCAATGTTTTTACGCTGTCAATCAGAAACGATCAAAAATAATAATACCGCAGCGCACAATGAAAAGAAATGATCGAATCTGATTGACAATCGAGCAAGGGCTGCGCGATATCTGCGAACAAGATGGAGATGAACCGGCATTGCCGGCTCATGAGATAATTGCAGGGAGGATGTCATGACGGGCCAAACCCGCCTTCTCGAAAATCGTTGGGATGATGCTTATGCCGCTACGCTCGATGAGCCTGGCAAGCTTCTGTATCGGTCCAACCTGCTGGGGGCCGACAAGCGCATCACCAATTACGGCGGCGGCAATACCTCCGCCAAAGTGATGGAGATCGATCCGCTGACCGGAGAAAAGGTCAATGTGCTCTGGGTCAAGGGGTCTGGTGGCGACGTCGGTACGATCAAGCTCGATGGCTTTGCGACGCTCTATCAGGAGAAGCTCGAGGCGCTGAAGGGCATTTACAAGGGTGTGCATGACGAAGATCGCATGGTCGGCTTCCTGCCGCATTGTACCTTCAACCTCAATCCGCGTGCTGCCTCCATCGATACGCCGCTGCATGGTTTCGTGCCTTTCACGCATGTTGATCACATGCATCCGGACGCGATCATTGCAATCGCGGCCTCGAAGAATTCGAAGGAATTGACTGAGAAGATCTTCGGCTCGGAAATCGGCTGGTTGCCCTGGCGTCGTCCCGGCTTCCAGCTCGGCCTTGACCTCGAAGCCTTCGTAAAGGCCAACCCGACAGCCAAGGGTGTGGTTCTCGAAAGCCACGGCCTGTTCACCTGGGCGGATGATGCCAAGGATTGCTACCTGCTGACGCTCGAGATCATCAACAAGGCGATCGCGTGGTTTGCGACGGAGACAGAAGGCAAGACGATCTTCGGCGGTGCAGTCGCAAAGAGCCTGCCGGCAGACGAGCGCCGTGCGATTGCCGCGCGCCTGATGCCCGAAATCCGCGGTCGCATCGGCAAGGCAGAGCGCAAGCTCGGTCATTTCGACGACCAGGATGCCGTGCTCGAATTCGTCAATTCGAAGAACCTGCAGCCGCTGGGCAGCCTCGGTACGTCCTGCCCCGACCACTTCCTGCGCACCAAGATCCGACCGCTGATCGTCGATTTCGATCCTGCAAAGCCGGATGTCGATGCGGTTCTTTCCGGGCTGGACAAGGCGCTCGAAGCTTATCGCGCCGACTACACCCGCTACTACGAGACCTGCAAACACGACAATTCGCCTGCGATACGCGATCCGAACCCGGTGATCTTCCTGGTGCCTGGCGTCGGCATGCTGTCCTTTGCCAAGGACAAGGCAACCGCCCGAATTGCCGGTGAGTTCTATGTGAACGCGATCAACGTGATGCGCGGCGCCTCCACGGTTTCCGAATATCAGGGACTGCCGGAGCAGGAAGCTTTCGACATCGAATACTGGCTGCTCGAAGAGGCAAAGCTGCAGCGCATGCCGAAGCCGAAGAGCCTGGCCGGTCGCGTTGCCTTCGTCACCGGCGGCGCCGGTGGTATTGGACGGGCGACCGCCGACCGACTGATGGCGGAAGGTGCCTGCGTGGTGCTGGCCGATATTGATGCGGCGGCGCTTGAGCAGACCGTCGCCGACTTCTCGAAGCGGCATGGCGCGGATGTGGTTCGCTCCGTTCAGCTCGACGTGACGCGTGAGGATGCGGTTATCCGCTCCTTCGCCGAAGCCTGTGTGGAATTCGGTGGCGTCGATATCCTGGTCTCGAATGCCGGGATTGCCTCGTCTGCCCCGGTCGAAGACACGACGCTTGCGATGTGGGACAAGAATATCAGTATCCTGGCCACCGGCTATTTCCTGGTGTCCCGCGAGGCTTTCCGTCTGTTCCGGCGTCAGAAGCTTGGCGGTAACGTCGTCTTCGTGGCCTCGAAGAACGGCCTTGCCTCTTCGCCCAACGCGTCGGCCTATTGCACGGCGAAAGCTGCGGAGATCCATCTCGCCCGCTGCCTGGCGCTCGAAGGGGCGGAAGCTGGCATTCGAGTCAACACCGTCAATCCCGATGCGGTGCTGCGCGGTTCGAAGATCTGGAACGGCGAGTGGCGCGAGCAGCGTGCGGCCTCCTCGAAGATCGAAGTGACCGATCTTGAGGAGCATTATCGCAACCGCTCGATGCTGAAGCTGAATGTTTTCCCGGAAGACATTGCCGAAGCTATCTATTTCCTGGCGTCAGACCTTTCGGCCAAGTCGACCGGCAACATCATCAATGTCGATGCCGGAAACGCACAGAGTTTCACCCGCTGACCTCCCAAGAGCCTCGCGGCGGTTTCGCCGCGAGGCTGTCAGCCGCTCTCTCGGGCGATTGGACGAAATGGGGTGTGGAGGAGAGAGGCGGAGAGCCCCTCGCATGATGTCCCCTGAAATGCGACAGATGCGCTGAAGCACGGTTCTTCATGCGCGAAGGAGGATCAAATGACCGAGACCCGGATCGCCGCAGATATCATCGCGGCAGAAAACGAGCGTCGTCAGAGCGCCCATCAAAGCGACTATGAGGCGCTGGGCGCCAGGCTTTCCCGTCAGTCTATCGACATCGAGGCCATAACGGCGAAGGTTGCGGACTTCTTCGTTGCCGTTCCCTCCTGGGGCGTGGGCACAGGCGGCACGCGCTTTGCCCGCTTTCCCGGTCTCGGAGAGCCGCGGCATATCTTCGACAAGCTCGACGACTGCGGCGTGATCCAGCAGCTCACTCGCGCGACGCCCACCGTCTCGCTGCATATACCCTGGGACAAGGCTGACCCGAAGGAGCTGAAGGCCAAGGCCGATGTGCTGGGACTCGGCTTTGATGCAATGAACTCTAACACCTTCTCGGATGGGGCCGATCAGGCGCATTCCTATAAGTTCGGTTCGCTCAGCCATGTGGACGCAGCGACCCGCCGTCAGGCGGTCGAGCACAATGTCGAATGCATCGAACTCGGCGCCGCACTCGGTTCCAAGGCGCTGACGGTCTGGATCGGCGATGGGTCCAACTTCCCCGGGCAGAGCAATTTTACCCGCCAGTTCGAGCGTTATCTCGATGCCATGCGCGAGATCTACAAGGCGCTGCCGGATGACTGGCGGCTGTTCTCCGAGCACAAGATGTACGAGCCGGCCTTCTACTCGACGGTCGTGCAGGACTGGGGCACCAACTATCTGATCGCCCAGACGCTTGGTGAGAAGGCCTACTGCCTCGTCGACCTCGGCCATCATGCCCCGAACACCAATATCGAGATGATCGTCGCGCGCCTGATCCAATTCGGCAAGCTCGGTGGCTTCCACTTCAACGACTCAAAATATGGGGATGACGATCTGGATGCCGGTTCGGTAGAGCCCTACCGCCTCTTCCTCGTCTTCAACGAACTTGTCGATGCCGAGCATCGCGGCGTGAAGGGCTTCCACCCGGCGCATATGATCGACCAGAGCCACAATGTGACGGATCCGATCGAGAGCCTGATTGCAAGCGCCAACGAGATCCGCCGCGCCTATGCGCAGGCGCTTCTGGTCGATCGCGCGGCACTTGAGGGCTACCAGACCGACAACGACGCGCTGATGGCGACGGAAACGCTGAAGCGCGCCTATCGCACCGACGTCGAGCCGATCCTGGCCGAGGCACGCCGTCTGGCCGGTGGTGCGATTGACCCTGTCGCGACCTATCGTGCGAGCGGCTACCGCGCCCGGGTTGCGGCCGAACGTCCGGCGATCAAGGGTGGCTCTGGCGGGATCATCTGAGGTTATTGGGCCATCAGGTCTCCAAGCGTGAGATCCATAACTCAACATTAAGCCGCAGCAATGTGTAGGGGCTATTTGGTAAAGCGACAATTGGGCCAGTTGGAGATGCGACAGTCTCGCCTCTTGAAGCACTGATCACTGCCAATGTCGGGAGCAAGGATGACGACTACGAGCTTGGTCAGGACCGTGAGCGGTCGGAGTCGTCATGTCCTTGTTGATTGGCCTGCCCCCACGGGGTGATCCGTTTAAAATGCTAGTGCATGCTTGGCCTGCTGGCCACGGCCGGCGCTGACGCAGGTCCATTTTGGCGAGGCCAGACCGCAGCTTCGGGTTGCCGGTGGCTTATGGCCAGCGATGAGTGGGGCCTCACGATGTTATGCTGCTGTCTCCAGTTTCGATGATGATCTTCGCCTCCTTGGGCGTGTTTTCGCCGTTCAGCAGTTCGTCACGGAGCTTCGAATGGAAGCTCTCGCAATATCCATTTTCCCAAGGGCTGCCCGGCATGATGTAGCGGTCCTGGATGTAGGCGGTCCTGGCGAAATAGACGCAAGACTAGCTTGTCACAAAGCTGTAGTCGTTCCTGTGTTATCCGTTGGAAACGTTTCCAACGGATCTGTTCCATGCCTAAGATTGCCAATTCGAGCGTAACAATCAGAGATGTCGCACAGGCGGCCGGATGTGGCATTGCGACAGCCAGTCGCGTGCTCAACAAGTCCGGCTCTGCGAGTGCTGACGTGCGCGAACGGGTGGAGCGAGCTGCCCGCGATCTCGGTTTCAGCTTTTCTGCACTTGGCCGGGCACTGCAAAGCCGCCGGTCGATGACAATCGGCTGCCTGGTGCCATCGCTTGCCAATCCGGTCTTTGCCGAGGCCGTTCAGGGCATTCAGTCAGAGATCCTCGGTTCGGGCTACCAGCTTTTGATCTCTTGCTCCAACTACAATGAAGCCGCTGATGATGCAGCCATCGAGATGCTGTTGTCGAAGGAAACGGATGCGCTTGTCGCAACCATGGTCGCACCCGAGCGTAGCCCCGCCATGCAACTTGCGCGCAACCGTGGCCTTCCCGTCGCACTGATGTTTCATGATCCCATGGAGGGGTTTATCACCTCCTACATCGACAATTTCGAAGCCGCCAAAGAGGTGGCGCGGCACTTTGTCGATCTCGGGCACAAGCGCACCGGATTTGTTGCCTTGCGCTTTTCGACCTCTGATCGCTCGCGCAATCGCTACACCGGATTTCACGGCGAATGCATTGCGCGCGGCCTTACCGCACCCGCCCTGATCGAGATCGGCGAAGCCGAAGCCGCCAAGCCTGAATGCCTGGCCGAAATCCTGGCGCAGCATCCGGATCTGACCGCGATTTTTGCCTCAAATGACTTCCTGGCATTCGCCGTGCAGAAGGCGGCCCGTCTGCTTGGCTGGCGGGTGCCGCAGGACCTCTCCGTTGTCGGCTTTGATGGCATTGAAGTCGGTCGGCTTCTTGAAGCGCCACTTGCCACCATAGAGACCTCGCCAGAGGCCATGGGCCGGCAGGCGGCACGCTCAATTCTCGACATGTTGCAAGGAGGTGTCGCTGGTCAGCCGCCCGCCTTGCCATTTCATTTCCGTGCCGGTGCCACGCTTGCAGCACCGAACCCGGAAAAAGGGGACGACGGTCGGGCTGCCACCCAACCGCCGCCTGCTCTTCCTGATGAACCTTACGCTCAACCAAGGATGAACCGATGAAACTTAACGTTCTTGCCGTTCTCTTCGCAACAGCCACGGCTGCACCCGCATTAGCCGATGATGCCATCTGCTACAATTGCCCGCCGGAATGGGCCGATTGGGCGTCCATGCTCAAGGCGCTGGACGAAAAAGTCGGCGTGAAGATGCCGCACGACAACAAGAATTCCGGCCAGGCGCTCAGCCAGATGATTGCTGAAAAGGCATCCCCCGTTGCCGATGTCGCCTATTACGGCGTGACCACTGGCATTGCCGCCATCGCCGAAGGCGTTGTCCAGCCCTATAAGCCGGCCGGCTTCGACGAAATCCCGGAAGGCCTGAAGGATCCGGAAGGCAACTGGTTTGCCGTTCACTATGGCACGCTCGGCATGTTCGTGAATGTCGATGCGCTGAATGGCGCGCCTGTGCCGAAGTGCTGGGCAGACCTGACCAAGCCTGAATACAAGGGCATGGTCGGCTATCTCGATCCGGCATCGGCCTTTGTCGGTTATGCCGGCGCTGTTGCCATCAACCAGGCCTTTGGCGGCGATCTCAACAATTTTGAGCCCGCCATCAAATACTTCAAGGATCTGGCAGCCAACAGCCCGATCGTGCCGAAGCAGACCTCCTTTGCCCGCGTCGTCTCCGGCGAAATCCCGATCCTGTTCGACTACGACTTCAACGCTTACCGCGCCAAGTACAATGAGAGCGGCAAGTTCGAGTTTGTCATGCCCTGCGAAGGCACCGTCCGCGTTCCATACGTCATGAGCCTTGTCGCTGGTGCGCCCAATGAAGAGGCCGGCAAGAAGGCACTCGACTTCATTCTTTCGGATGAAGGCCAGGCCATCTGGACCAATGCCTATCTGAAGCCGGCCCGTCCTGTGGCCCTTCCGGCCGAGGTTGCGCAACGCTTCCTGCCGGACAGCGAGTATGAGCGCGCCGTCTCCGTCGACTATTCTGCAATGGCCGCTGCCCAAAAGGGCTTTGGCGAACGCTATCTGGCCGAGGTGAAGTGACATTCTGGCCGGGCAGGGCGTTTTAGCGCTGCCCGGCCTTCCTCTTAAGGAGCCTGTCCCCATGTCATCCCGATTGTTTGTCAGCCTGTGTCTTGTGCCACTGGCCATCTTTGCGCTGGCTTTTCTGGCCCTGCCCATTGCGCGGCTGATCCTGGCCTCGGGCGAGGGAGAGGCGGGCTTTGCAATCTATTGGCAGATCCTGCAGACGCCGCGTTACCTGACGACCTTGATCCAGACGGTGCTTGTTTCATTTGCGGTCACACTGGCAGCCCTTCTTATCTCGACCACGGTCGGCGTATTCCTGACCCGCAATCGCTTCTTCGGCCGCTCGATCCTCCTGTCGATCCTGACACTGCCTCTCGCCTTTCCGGGTGTCGTCGTCGGCTTCATGATCATACTTCTTGGCGGACGTCAGGGCCTGTTCAATGCGATCTTTCCAGGTCAGGCTGTCTTTGCCTATTCCATCTTCGGGCTCTTCCTCGGCTATCTCTACTTCTCGATCCCGCGCGTGCTGCTGACCGTCATGGCCGCTGCCGCAAAGATCGATCCTGCGCTCGAAGAGGCAGCACGCACGCTCGGCGCCCCACCGCATCGAGTGGTGCTCGATGTGCTCTTGCCTGCACTCGCACCCGCGCTAATTGCCGCTGGCGCCATTGCCTTTGCGACCGCCATGGGCGCCTTCGGTACAGCCTTCACCCTTGCCACCGATATCGATGTGCTGCCGATGGTGATCTATACCGAGTTTACCTTGTCGGCAAATATCGCCATGGCTGCCGCCCTTTCGGTTTGCCTCGGCGTGGTGACCTGGGCAATCCTGTTTGTGGCGCGGATCTTCTCCGGCTCAACCGTTGCTGCGGGAGGCTGAAGACAATGCGCGCTGGAAAAGCACTGCCGTTGATTGTCACCCTTCTTGCCGCGGCCTTTCTTCTGGTGCCGACCATCCAGTCGGTTCTGGCGGGGGTGACGGTCAATTATTTTCAAGGGTTGAAATCGGGTCTGACGCTGAAATGGGTCGTGGAGGTCTGGGCCCTTTATTCCGGCTCGATTTTCCTGTCCATGGGCATTGCCATGGCCTGCCTCATCGTCACCCTGATCATCGGGGTCCCTGCGGCCTATGCAATGGTCCGCAATCCCGGTCGTCTGACCCGGGCACTCGAAGAGTTCATCTCGCTGCCGCTTGCCATTCCAGGTCTTGCGCTCGCATTGGCGCTGCTTCAACTCTACGGCACCTACAAGGGTTTTCGCATGAGCTGGACCTTCATTCTGGTTGGCCATGTTCTCTACACGCTGCCCTTCATGGTCCGCTCCGTCATGGCCGTTCTTTCGGCGATCGATTTGAAGACGCTGGAAGAGGCAGCTGCAAGCCTTGGCGCAGGACCGGCGCGGCGCTTCGTCGATGTCGTCGTGCCCAATGCTCGGCCGGGCATTCTGGCCGGTGCGCTCACCGTGGTGACACTTTCGATCGGCGAGTTCAACCTGACCTGGATGCTGCACACGCCTTATCTGAAGACCCTGCCGGTCGGCCTTGCCGACAGCTACGCCTCCATGCGGCTCGAGATCGCTTCGGCCTATACGCTGATCTTCTTCGTGATGATCGTGCCCCTCCTTCTTGCCATGCAATGGGCCAGCGCCCGTGCCCAGAGGATCACGCAATGACGCTTGCCCTTCGCAACATCGCCAAAACCTTTCCCGGCGGCACCCGTGCGCTTCAGCCGACTGATCTTGATATAACGGAAGGAGAAATCGTCTCGCTGCTCGGGCCGTCCGGCTGCGGCAAGACGACACTGCTGCGCATCATTGCCGGCCTTGAAACCGCCGACCATGGCGCCTCGATCCGTTTCAACGACAGCGATATGACCGACCAGCCGGTCGAACGGCGCAAGATCGGCATGGTGTTTCAATCCTATGCTCTCTTCCCCAATATGTCGGTGCGCGGCAATATCGGTTACGGCCTGAAGATGCAGGGCCTGACGCGTCCGGAAATCGAAGCCCGCGTTGATGAGGTGATCGCACTTTGCCGGCTGGAGCCCTATGCCGCGCGTTCGATCACTGCACTTTCCGGCGGCCAGCGCCAGCGCGTGGCACTTGCCCGCGCCTTTGCGCCGCGCCCACGTCTCTTGCTTCTCGATGAACCCTTGTCGGCGCTTGATGCCGCCTTGCGCACCACGCTGCGGGATGAGCTTGCAGGCCTGCTGCGACAGTTCGGCATTACCGCGATCTTCGTCACCCATGACCAGGATGAAGCCATGGCGATTGCCGATCGGGTCGCCGTCATGTGCCAGGGCCGGATCGAACAGATCGGCACGCCCGAGGCGCTTTACCGCACACCGGAGAATGCTTTCGTTGCGCGGTTCGTCGGCAATTCCATGCCGCTTGGCGGTCATATCTTGGGGGCAAACTTACGTCTGCCCGGCGGTGCGCTGTTGCTGCGTGCGCCCGCCGATGGCAAGGCCGCCTTTGTCCGCGCCGAAGACGTCAAGATTACAGATGACGGCCCCTTGGTTGCAAGGGTCGAAACCGTCACCTTCCTTGGCACACATTACCGCATCGCTCTGTCAGGCGTTGCCGACGACACCCTGTTTTGCCTGCATCAGGGCCTGAGCGCGCCGAAACCCGGTGAAACCGTCCGCCTTTCGATCGCTCCACAATCCATCCTCACCCTCAACCCCGAGAAAGCAGCCGCCTGAATGCCAGCCTTCATCCAGATCAGTGATCCCCATATTGTTGCCAAAGGCGCGCTTGTTTGCGGCCATTCCGATACGCAGACTGCGCTGCGCACCGCGGTTGCCTCGATCAACGAACGCTTGGCCGCGCTTGGGGCTATCGATTGCGCCATCGTCACCGGCGATCTGACCGAGCATGGGAGGGACGAGGAATATCAGCATTTTGCCGAGATCATGGCCGATCTTGCTTTGCCCTGGCTTGCCATTCCCGGTAATCACGACAGGCATGAGGGCATGCGCAAAGCCTTTGGCGCTTGTGACTGGATGCCAGAATCCGGTCCCATTCACTGGATGCGCGATTTCGGCCCCTTTGCCGTTGTCGGTCTTGATACGCTGCTTGAGGGCGCGCATCACGGCTGGCTGTCCGAGGAGGGATTTGCCTTCCTCGATCAGTGCCTTGATGACCTGAACGGTCATCCGGTGATCGTTGCGACGCATCATCCATGTTTGCCTTGTGGCATCGTGCCCATGGATCAGGACAATCTGCGCAACGGTGCAGCCCTGATGGAGCGGCTGGAACGTTATAGCGGTGTTGCAAAGATGATTTCCGGCCATGTTCACCGAGCGATCACTGGCCAGATCGGCAGGGTCAGCTGCCTGATTGGTCCGTCCACGGCCCATTCCGTCCATCGCGATCTGCGCGAAGGAGCAGTGCATGCGCTTGCCATCGAGCCGGGTGGTGTGACCCTGCATGCCTGGCTTGATACTCCGCAGGAGTTGCTGATCGCCGACGTCTTGCCCTTGAGCCTGAAGCCGGCCGTCTGGCCTTTTTGACAAAAAAAACGATCGGTTGGTGGTGCTCTTGAGGGGGGCTGCCGAAAGGCACGAAGACCTGAAACAGCCGGCTTGACGCCCCTATGGCAATCCTCCTTTTTTGGAGACGGCTGAGGCTGGTCCGGCCTATCTGCGCTTTCGGGTCGGCAAGGGCGTAGAGGCTGATTTGCTCAAGGAGATGATCGGGTTTTTGGTTGAGAAGCGTATGGTGCGGTGGCTGTGGGCTGAGCATCGGCCGCTGGTCTCATTCCTTTCAGTATCTCGCCCCCGCCCTGCGCCGAAATCGATACAGGGGGGTCTCTTCAAGATTGCGTCACGTGACAAATGGGGCGATGATTGCCTTTTGTTTTAGAGAAGGTCTCCGTCGATGCGCAAAACGCCAGACGCAATAGATCGGCATGTTGGCGCCCGTATCCGGCTTCGTCGCAACATGCTGGGTGTAAGCCAGGAGAAACTGGCCGAGGGGCTGGGGCTGACATTCCAGCAGGTCCAGAAATATGAGAAAGGCACGAACCGTGTCGGTGCAAGCCGGCTGCAGCATATTGCTGCGATCCTCGACACGCCCATCACCTACTTTTTCGAGGGAGGCCCAGACCCCGTGGTTAGCGGTGTAGAGGTCGATTGCGATTCGCCCACCCTCTTGCTTGCCTCCAAGGACTGCCTGGCGCTTGCCCGTGCCTTTGCCGCAATCGAAGACAAGGTCGTACAGCAGAAAGTGCTGTCCCTTGTCCGCGCTCTGAGCTCTGGCCAGACTGATGCAGTCGATCTGGGAAACCAGGTCCAGGTGTCGCTGTGAGCGTTTCGTCCAGATGCCCTTTCGCCTCCTGACGCTTGGAACTTGCCGGCTTGAGGATCATGAGGGCCGGAATGTTCCGGTATCCTCGGCGGCTGTCGTCATGCTGGCCTATCTGAGCGACAGAGGCGCGCCTGTCTCTCGTCACGAGCTTGCCACCCTCTTGTGGCCGGCGGCAAACCATGTGGCGCAGACCAATCTTCGCTCAATGTTGCGCCGGTTTGTGACGGCATGCGGTGACCGGGACGACTTGCCCCTGATAATTGGCAGGGAGGACCTCGAACTCCACCCTGCCATGCTTCACTGGGATCTCGATCATCTGGATCAAGGCACTGACTCCGAGCGCTTGAAGGCTCTCTCCGACGCCATGTCGCGGGGTTTTCTGATCAAGGAGACCGCTAGACCGGGCAGGCTCGGTCAATGGATTTCCCAAACGCGTCTGCGTCTCTCAGAAATGCTGAAACAGGCACTGCTTGCCTGCCATGTTTCTGCCGAGCGAGGCACAAGTCCTGCCGACATCAGGCGCGCGGCTTTGATCTTGCTTGATGCAGAGCCAGATGACGAGGTGGTGAGATCTGTGCTTGAAAGTTCGATCCGGACGGCCGAGCCGGTTGCGTCGCCTGTGCCTGGCTTATCTTGCACAGTATCTGAACCCCTGGCTTTCGGGACAGCCGCCTCTTTAATCCGTTCGGGTCCTTCAACCATCGTATCTGGCTTGGAAGATAGGTTGCTGGCAGGCTCTGCGGCTCGGACGAAGGTGTCTGGTCATATTAAAGTATCGTCTCCGGTCGTCGCATCGCTTCCGAGGCTCGCGCTCCTGCCGCCGGAGACACAAGAAGGGAGTTACGCCAATCACCAGGTTGCAAATGCCCTTATCGAGGACCTGACCATCGGGCTTTGCGCCAGCCGCAGCGTTCGTGTGGTCGCACCCTACACCGCCCAGAAGTTCAGAGCATCCAACGACAAGGCGGCACTGCTTCGGCGCCACGAGGTCCATTATGCGCTTGATACCAGGCGATCGGGCGACTGGCTCTTTGCTCAACTTGTCTTTCTTCCTGCAGATGACGTGGTTTGGGCGACCCGTTTCAAGCTCGATGCCATGCAGACGCTGCAGCAAAGATCTGTCATTGCCGAAGCGATCCAAACCTCGATTATCGAGCGCATGCAAGGCAATGATGCCCCATTCGAGAATTTCAAGGCAGGCCCGGAAGCCTATTTTGCCTACCTTTCCGGTCTTCACGAATTGTCTGAAGTCTCGCTTCCTGCCTTGAGGCGGGCGCGCAAGCAGTTTCGGTCGTCTGTTGCACATGACAGGGATTTTGCGCCGGCACTTGCTGGCCTGTCGCGGACATTGACCCTTGAATGGGTTCTCACAGCGCAGGGTGATGATGCACTTCTGGCGGAAGCGGAACGGCTCGCACGACAAGCGATCGAAACCGATAGCTTGTCCGCCTTGGCTTTCAAGGAGCTCGGGGTCTCGCAACTCTACAGGGGCCGGATCGACGACAGTCTGGCCGCCCTTCAAGAGGCGGAGCGGCTGAGCCCACATTATGCCGAGGCGATTTACAGTCACGGAGACAGTCTGACACATGCCAGCCGACCAGGCCTTGCCATCGAGAAGCTCAAGCAGGCCATATCCCTCAATCCGATAGCGCCGGATGTGTATCTCTGGGCTGCTGCTGGTGCCTGTTACTTTCTTGAGGATTATGCCCAGGCATTGTCTTACGTCGATCGCATGCAGGACAAGAAGCCTGCAACTCGGCTGGCCGCCGCCTGTTGTGCCATGCTTGGCGACCTGAAGCGGGCGCGGCTTCACCGGCTTCGCTTTCTCAAGGACAATCCGAGTTTCGATCTGGATAACTGGCTGGCGATGGTGCCCCACAAGGAACAGTGGCAGACCGAACTTTACCGCGAAGGATTGGTCCGGGCTGGCTTCAAGTCAAAATGAAGCATCGGTTGCTTGCTCGTCGAGTGGCAACAAAGGACCCGAGGTGAGAGATCTGAGCCCTGAATATCGTTTCGTTGCAATTGGTTGGAATGGCGCGCACCACGTGTGCAACGCTTTTGCAACGCGCAACCTATCGCTTACCATGCCAGACTGCAGCCTCCATGATTTGAGGGACTTGCATGAAGATATCGGCTGGAGCCTCGCTTGAGGACCAAGCAGACGAGTTGCTGGCGATCATCAACATGATTGGCTTTACGATCGGGGCGGCACGTGACCTCGGTGTCGAAGACGGTGTCGACGAACTCGAGGCAGCAAGGGTAAAACTTGTCGCACAATGGCGCGAGATCGGGCTTCCTGATCTTTCCCTTGATGAGATGAGCCGTCTTGCGCGAACGGCTGCTGGTCGCTGCTGAGTGGCGCTTGCAGGTGTATAAGGCATCGGTGGGTGCCCTTGCCTGCCGGAGATACCAACGAATTCCAGCAATAGCCTTAGTCTTGCCGTTCTGGTTCTTGGCACGGATGGTGCCCGCATCAAGTGAGCTTTGCAGTCTTGAGCCTTCACGAACGCCCGAACATTTAAAAATCTTCCGGATCTCACATCAGTTTCCTTCATGTTCTCCCGATATGATTGCTTTGGGAGGACGATTGAACCCCAAGTTTGCAGGCAGTCTGAATGAGCGGAGCCGTATTTTTTCTCATTGTGAATTTCGTTGTGGCCTTGTCTTTCAGCACCATGTTCCTGGTGGTTGCCTACCGCAGTCAGTCCCGTGACGCTGCTCTTTGGCTGGGGGCGGGTTTCGGCGTCGCCTCCTTGTCCGCTCTTTGCGAGTTGCTTGTCGCTTACGCCGGTCCAACGCGCCTTTGGGCACTCGGTGCCTTCGCCACTGTCCTTTGCGGAATGGTCATGCTGACCACTGGTATCGGCCACATGTATCGTCGTCGCATAGATCTGCGACTGGCACTGGTATTTGTGTTTGCGAGCTTGGGCCTTGCCCACCTGATTTACGATCTTCCACGCGGCACTCCGCTTCAGGCATTTTTGTATCAAAGCCCGTTTGCGGCGGTCGTTCTGGTCGCAGCTCTGCTTGTGTTTGTTGCCCATCGGCGCACAGGGCTCGATCTTTTTCTAGGTTTCTTGCTGCTGGTTACCGGCGTTCATTTCCTCGGCAAGGCGGGCCTTGCTGTTCTGGTCGGTTCTGGTGCGACACCGAAGGACTACGTGCACACCAACTATGCTCTAATCTCGCAGTCTCTGACCGCCATATTGATGGTCGCCGTGGGGCTGAGCCTTCTGGCCAAGCTTGTCTTGGAAATTGTCGCACTCCACAGAACGGAGTCAGAAATCGATATCTTGTCGGGCCTTGCGAACCGACGAGGTTTCGACCGGCAGGTCCAAGCGCTCCTCACACGAAATCGCCAAGTCTCACAGGCGATCGTCATGTGTGACCTCGACCATTTCAAACGGATCAACGACACCTATGGCCATCATGTTGGTGATGTGGTGATCAGAGCTTTCGGCGATTGCCTTCGCCAGCACGCCCCTATGGGATCGGTCACCGGTCGACTTGGCGGCGAGGAATTTGCCATCTTCTTGTTGGACGCGTCCATGGAAGATGCCCGTGAACTTGCGCTGAAACTACGCCACTCGACGATGTTCTTGAGCAACCTTCCGCGAGGATTGCGCGTGACGGCGAGTTTTGGTGTGGCACCTGTCTCGGCTGAAACGGAACTGGCCGAAGCCTATCGGCAGGCGGATCTGGCACTATACCACGCCAAGAATGCAGGTCGAAACAGGGTCAAGCTTGCAAGCGCATCAGTCGAGTCCCTTGCATAGCTGTCATGGCCGCGGCGTTCGGGCACACCGGGGGCGTGGCAGTGCATAGCGACGAAAGCGACTGCGCTTTGCGGGCCAATGCTTACGGTTGTAAAGCCCGCGCTCCTCCATCGATCTCAACACGTAATGGAGCGGCCACCCTGCGATCCTTGAATACGAGGGTTGACCTGCAGTTCACATTGCCCTTCTATGCGGCGCGATGCTCGCAATGATTGCAGGCCAATCACGTGGAGGTGTTGGATGAATTGGGAAATGAAGCTGTTGGCGTCGTTGATTTTTGCCGCAATTGCAGTGACGATCGGACTTTCTGTCGCGACCATCTATGGTTGAGTCGCCATTGGTAAAACCCGCAAGCACCGCCGAATTGATGTGCTCCTGCCCCGGGGCATTCGCGACCGCCGCCTCTATGGTCATGCGGATCGACAGCCCGGTCATGCTCACGCGGCACTTGGGCGGTGGACGGTCTTGATCTCCAGAAAATCTTCCAGTCCGAACATGCCACCTTCTCGGCCATTACCCGACTGCTTATAGCCACCAAACGGGCTGCCGTAGCGGTGAGGCGCGCCATTGATATGCACCATTCCGGCGCGCAGACGCGCGGCAACACGTTCCGCGCGGTCAAGGTCACCGGTCTGGATATAGGCAGCCAGGCCATAATTGGTGTCGTTGGCGATCTCGATTGCTTGCTCCTCGGTATCGAAGGGAATGATCGCCAGCACCGGACCGAAGACCTCCTCGCGCGCGATCCGCATCTGGTTGTTGACACCGGCAAAGATGGTCGGCTTGACGTAGTAGCCTTTCTCGAAACCGTCGGGCTTGCCCGGACCGCCGACAATGAGGTCTGCGCCTTCGGCAATGCCTGCCTCGATCAAGGTCTGTACGCGGCCATACTGGATATCGCTGACCAGCGGGCCGATATGTTCGCCGGCTTCGTCGGGATTGCCGACCTTGACCGCGCTTCCGACACGACGGGCAATGTCGACGGCTTGGGCATAGACCGACCGATGGACCAGCAGACGCGTTGGAGCATCGCAGGACTGGCCGGAATTGTTGAAGCATTCGAGCACGCTGCCGGCAATACGCTCTTCGAGATCGGCATCTTCGAAGACGATGTTCGGTGACTTACCGCCGAGTTCGAGGGTAACGCGCTTGACGGTATCGGCGGCATCCTTGCTGACGGCCGTGCCGGCGCGGGTCGAACCGGTAAAGGACATCATGTCGATATCCCGGTGCTTCGAGAGCGCTGCACCACTATTGATGCCATCGCCATTTACAAGGTTGAAGGTCCCGGCCGGGAAGCCCGCTTCGTGTATCATCTCGGCATAGAGCAGGGCGTTGAGAGGCGTGAACTCGGATGGTTTCAACACGCAGGTCGAGCCTGTCGCCAGTGCCGGAACGACCTTCAGGGCGATCTGGTTGATTGGCCAGTTCCAGGGGGTGATGAGGCCGCAGACCCCAATAGGTTCTCTGAGCACGATGTCGCCGTTCGGCAGCTCTTCGCGCAGCTTGATGCGCTTGAGGGCTTCGATGAAGCCCTCAAGATGGCCGACACCAACATGCGCCTGCTGATCGGTGCTCATCGTGATCGGCGCGCCGAGTTCGAGCGTGATCGTGCGAGCCATCTCGTCATAGCGGCGGGTATAGATCTCCAGGAGCTTTTCGAGAAGTGCGATGCGTTCATCGAGACTGGTGCGGCTGTAGCTCTGAAATGCAGTCTTGGCAGCGACAACCGCGCGATCGATATCGGCCGCCGTGCCCATCGAGATCACGGCGATCGGCTTTTCAGTCGCGGGATTGATGACCTCAAGGTCGTCAGGCGTGATCGGATCAACCCACTCGCCGTTGATGTAGAACTTGCGCTTGTCGAGCATGCGTGCCTCCCGTCAGGTTGTCTTGTGTTTTGTGTTAAGCCAATTGGTGATCAGCTCCCGGTATCGATCGCCGCTAAAGCTTGGAAAATGGCCGCCATGCACCAGCCGCACCTTGAGCTGCAGCAGGCGCTCCATCGAGGCGTGATAGTCATCAGCGTTCGAGTGGTAGGTGTCTTCGATCAGTGGGCCGTCGTAGAGAATGTCGCCGGAGAACAGGATCTCAGTCGCCTTCTCGTACAGCGCGATGCCCCCAGGCGAATGGCCGGGTGTGTGAATGATCTCGAATTGCCGGTCGCCAAGATCGATCACGTCGCCGTCTTCAAGGAGCCGCGTTGCTGGTGCCCGCTTCACGGCATAACACTTCGAGCAATAGGGCTCGGGCGGCAGGGCGTCGAAGATCTCGTCGGTAACGTAAGGGTCGGCCAGCGTGTTTGCGCGTGTGGGATCGGCAAGAAGATCCGCCTCTGCCGAATGGACCGCACGGCATTCGAATTCGTGGTGGCAGCCGATGTGGTCGAAATGAGTGTGGCTTGCCACCGCGATCAGCTCGCGCTCGGTGACAAGCGGCACCCAGTCGCAAAGCGAGACGACGCCCATGCCACTGTCAACAAGCATGTCGCGCTCGCGCCCGCGCACATGCCAGATGTTGCAGCGATAGAATTCCTGGATATGCGGCTCGCAGATATAGGTCACGTCATCGTCGAGACGGTGGACGCTGTACCAGTCCTCAGGGCGCATGCGCGGTTTCATGGCGTGTCTCCTAGACGTCGACCAGAGCGACGATGGTATCTGCCTTGACCCTCAACTCGAGTTCATCGCCAGGCTTCGGGTGTGCAGTTTGCGGCAGATGGGCGGTAATCACGATCTCAGAGTTGACCTTGGGCTGAAGGTGGCATCGGTGATGAGCTCCGAAGAAGGCGCTGTCGGTGATCCGTGCATGGCCGAGCGCAACTGTTGCGCCCTCCTCGCCGGCAGACCGGAAATGTTCGGGGCGAATGCACAGGGTGATCTTTTGCTCTGGCGAAGGCGTGTCCCCGGTGAAAGCCGTGATGGGGATGATGGCTGGGCCGAGTGCCGTTTCCACCTGCGCTTCACCTTCCACAATCGAGATCACCCGACCGGGCAGGAAGTTGGCTTCGCCCATGAAACCCGCGGCAAACAGCGAGCGCGGCCGCATGTAGATGTCGGAGGGTCTGCCGACATCCTCGATATGGCCGTGGTTCATCACCACGATCCGGTCGGCGATCGCCATGGCCTCTTCCTGATCGTGGGTGACATGGATGAAGGTGGTGCCAACACGCTTCTGGATGGCCTTCAGCTCGTCCTGCATCTGGCGGCGAAGCTTCAGATCCAAGGCGCCGAGCGGCTCGTCGAGCAGCAGCACATCAGGATCGACGGCAAGCGCGCGGGCAAGCGCCACACGTTGACGCTGGCCGCCGGAAAGCTCGTGCGGCTTCTTCGATGCGGAGGCCTTGAGCCCTACGAGATCGAGCATGGCGAGCGCCTTTTGATGGCGCTCGGCCTTCCCCATACCGCGCATGCGCAGACCGAAGCCGACATTGTCGATGAGCTTCATGTGCGGAAACAGCGCATAGTCCTGGAACATGGTCGTGGTGGGCCGTTTTGCCGGCTCAACATGCGTCATGTCGCGGCCACCGATGGCGATTGAGCCAGCGCTCGGCTCGATAAAGCCTCCCAGGATCGAGAGCAGGGTCGTCTTGCCGCAGCCAGACGGGCCGAGGAGCACGATGAACTCGCCGGCCGCTATCTCCAGCGAGACATCGTTGAGCGCGCGGAAGGCACCGAAGACTTTCGTGGCGTTTCGGATCGAGACGTCTGCGGTCATTGGGATTTCCCGGATTTTCTGAAGACGGCGAGTTCGAGAAGGATGATGATGGCGACAGAGAGGAGGAAGACAACGCTGCCGATTGCGTTGGTCTTGGGGTCGAGGCCAGAGCGCAGCATGCTCCAGATCTCGACCGGAAGCGTCACGTCGAAGCGCGACAAAAGAAAGGCTATGATGAATTCGTCCCAGCTGAAGGTGATAGACAGGAAGAAAGCGGCGAGGATGGAGGGCATCAGCATGGGCGCGGTGACAAGCGTCATGACCTGCCAGTCCTTCGCGCCAAGATCGCGGGCAGCGCGTTCGATATTGACCTGATGGCCGCCCAGGGAGGCATAGATGATCGCAAAGCAGAGCGGCAAATTGATCACGACATGGCCGATGCCGACGGTCCAGAGCGATAGCGAAACATTGAGCCTGGAGAGCAGCGACAGCAGGCCGAGCCCAATGATCAGCGTGCTGACCGTCATCGGCGCGACGATCAAGGCGCGCTGCAGGCCGGATGCGGGAAGCGTATAGCGGGCAAAGGCATAGGCTGCGAGAAAGCCAAGCAGGCAGGAGATCGCAGACGATATGATCGCGACGATCAGCGAGTTGAACAGCGCCGACATCAGTTTCGCATCGGCGAAGATCTCGCCATACCACTTCCAGGTCAGGCCATGCAGGGGTGGAACAGGCAGCGTGCCGTCCTGGAAGGAGAAGATCACGAGAACGGCGACCGGCAGGAAGATGAAGAGATAGAGCCCGCCGGCATAGAGGATAGCAAGCGCCGTGTTGAGATGCCGCATGGTCACGTCCTCTCCATCTTCAGCCATCGGGCGCAGGCGAGATAGGCGATCGTCACCACCACCATCAGCGCCAGCGACAGCGCGGCTGCCATGGGGAAGTCCGCGCGGCGACCGAGCTGCAGCATGATCACCTGCGGCAGGACGAGCTCATTGTTGCCACCGAGGATCTGCGGGGTGATGTAGTCGCCGATGCAAAGAACGAAGGTGAGAAAGGCACCCACCATGATGCCGGGCAGTGTCAGTGGCAGGATCACGTGCCAGAAGGTCTGGAAGCCGTTTGCACCGAGATCGGCTGCGGCACGGCGGTAGTTCGGCGAGAGCTGAACGAGATTGGCATAGATGGTCAGCGTCAGCAGCATGACGAAGAAATGCACAAAGCCGATTACTGTGCCGGTTCGCGTTGCAGACAGTTCGAGCGGCTCGGCGATCAGCCCCGTCCACATCAAAGCCTGGTTGACGACACCACCCTTGGACAGCACCAACAGCCAGGAATAGGAGCGTACCACATAGGAAGTCCAGAATGGCAGGATCGCCATGATCAGCGCGAAGCGCTGCCACCGGCGAGGCACGCGTTCGGCAATGATCCAGGCCAAGGGATAGGCAAGCAGGATCGAAATGATCGTGACGGTGAGTGTCACCTCGAGCGAATTGAACAGCGCTTTCAGGAGATGCGGCTTTCCGAAGAAGGCCGCGTAATTGTCGAGTGTCCAGGTGGCGACGATCTCGCGGCCCTCGCGTTTCCAGAAGCTGATCGCCGCCATATAGAGAAACGGCACAAGAAAGAAGGCCATGGTCCAGAGGACCGCCGGCAGCGCAAATCCCCAGGCCTTGCGGCGTTCTCTGCGCTCGAGCGCGGTGGCGGTCATCGACGGGATACTCCGTTCATGAAGGGGCAAGCGGCTCGGCTGTAAGGTTTTCATGAGGGCGCCTGTTCTGTCGACTGCGCACAAATCTTCATCAGAGCACGCGACACCGATGTGGCGCGATGTCTGCAACGAACCGAAAGCTTAAGGGAAGGCTCAGGGCGCGTACGGACATCGCCCGCCGCGCCCGATCTCAGCAATGTTTACTGCTGCAGCATTTCGGTCCAGACGTCCTGCATGGCCGCGTCGAGATCTGCATTGGCCACCGGATAGAGCTGGGTGTTCTTCAGATATTCGGGCTGCTTGTCCCAGCGTAGTGCCGTCTTCTGCTGGTCGGTGAGCTCTTCGCCGGCCTTGGCGTTTGCCGGCATGCCCCAATAGCAGGACGAGGTGGCAAGGCGAGCCTGCCCTTCTGGGCTCATGATATACTGCACGAACTTGATGGCCAGATCCTGCTTGGTTGAATCCTTGAACACGCCGATCGACTGGGCCCAGCGCAAGGCGCCCTGCTTCGGCACGGTCCAGTCGAGGTCCGGCTTTTCTGCCGTGAGACCCGCCGTGACCCACTCGCCGCCGCCCAGGATGATGTCGACTTCGCCGCTGACGAGCGCCGTCTGCGAGGCTACGACATCGCTCACCTGGCGCGAGACCTTCTTCATCTCGAAGAGTTTTTCCCTGATCTCCGGGAGATCGGCTTCGGAGAGGTCGGCGGTGTTCTTGCCTATGGCAAGGCCGGTCAGACCTATCATCGGCAGATAGTAGTCATAGAGCGCGATGCGGCCCTTGTATTTTTCAGACCAGAAGATCGACAGGTCTTCCATGTCCTTCGGATCGACCTTGCTCTTGTCGAAGGAAATCGTGTTGTAGCCGAACTTTTCCGTCACAGCGTAGATCTTGCCGTCCTTGGTGTTGTTGGCTTCCATGCGGACTTCCGGGAAGATGTCGGCCACCGGCAGCTTGTCGGCCGGAATTTCGGCGAGTAGATCCATCTCGACAGCACGCGGCACGTCGACACCGTCGATGACGAAGATATCCCAGTCACCCGGTCGCGACTGTTCGACGATAGACAGACCAGCGCCGGTTCCTTCATATTCTTTGAGATTGACCTTGACGTTGTTGGCCTTTTCGAAGGGCTCGATCAGTGCCGGATCGGTGTGGTCGCACCAGACGAGGGCATTCAGCTCCTCCTGGGCATGCGCCCCGCCAGACAAGGCGGAGATGGCAACGGTCGCAAGAAGCAGGCGGCGGGAGAGCCCGCCGGATTCGGTCTTTTCCATAAGTTCACCCTCTTGTCGAAGGCCCGGGGCGGACCCTCGCATTGATCAAGATAGCGCTCGTTTCGGCGCCTTGAGAAAAAGATTGAATGAATTCATTTTTTAAGTCAATCTCAAAGTTGAGGAGATTCAGACGGAGCTTATCATGACCGGATTGCGCGCCCGACAGAAGGCCGACAGGAACCGTCGCATCCTGGAATCGGCAACGACGCTGTTTCGGGAGCAGGGCTATGACAGCGCGCGCATCGAAGATATCGCCGAGCTGGCGGAGGTCTCGGTCGGCACGCTTTACAACTACTATCAGAATAAGGGAGACATCCTCGTTGCGACCGTTTCGATGGAGGTGACCGAGGTGCTCGAGGCCGGCGAATTGATTGTCGCCAATCCGCCGCTCAGCGTGAGTGATGCGCTTGGCGCGCTGATCAACCAGTATTACGATCACTCGCTCGTCTATCTCAGCAAGGAGATGTGGCGTACGGCGATGGCGTCATCGATCCACCAGCCAGAAACGCCGCTGTCCAAGCGTTACACGGAGCTCGATACGCGTCTTTGTGCGCAGGTCGTGCAGCTCATCGAGACCTTGCAGCGACGCGGTGTGATTGTCGCCGGCGTCGATGCACGGGCGCTGGGTGAGGTCTTCTTCAACAACCTCAACATGATGTTCATCGAGTTCTGCAAGAACGAAAGCATGCCGCTTGAAGCGCTCAAGTCCCGCGTCGCCGATCAAAACCGCCCGATTGCCGAATTGATCAGCAGCGTCAAACGCGTCTAACGCCCAAGAAATCCTGAAGAAATGACCAAGATGATAGATCAGACGAGCACAGTGCTCACCGCAGCCGATGCCCTGGTGGAAGCCTTCGGCCGCCACGACGCACAGGCCTATTTTGACGCTTTTGCGCCGTCGGCGACCTTCATCTTCTACAATCTGGATCGGGTGCTTGCCGATCGCGCGGCCTATCAGGCCGAATGGGCACTTTGGGAGAGCCGTGACGGCTTCCGCGTCAAGGCATGTCGCTCGACGGATCGGCGCGTGCAGGTTACCGGTGAAATCGCAATCTTCACGCACTCTGTCGCGACAGATCTGACGATCAGCGGCGAGGATGTGACGAACCTTGAGCGCGAAACCATCGTGTTCGCCCGGCAGCCTGACGGCCGATGGCTGGCGGTGCACGAGCATCTCTCGCAGCTTCCCCAGTCTTGATGGGCTCTCTGGCCAACCTTGTTCGACCCGCAGCCAGCTTCACATGAGCGAGCCTTTCGCCGCAAGGTGAAGGCCGTTGCGATCATGCCTGGCCCTAGAGCTTCGCGGAGGCCCGCTTACGAATTTAACCTCGCAGCTAAGACATTTGGGATTGTACGTCACTTGCAAGTTAGCGCGGGCTTGCAAACAATGCGATTTCCCCTCGGCGCCCTTCAATCCTAGACCATGGCCCCGTCCTCAACGACAAAGTCGAGATAGGTCATTGCCAGATTCTTGGAAATACTGGCGAATTGGACTGCGTCCAGACCACCAGCACCGTCTGCGTCATACAGCAATGCGCCAGCTGCACGGTCGTAGATGATGTGGTCATCCGCGTCGATGGCCTGAGACCCGACGACGAAGCTCTCCGCCGCTAGCTGGCCAGCAGACAGTGCTGTAAAGATCGCCCGGTCGAGGACAATGGTATCATCCACGACCTTGAAATCCTTGATGACGTCGATGTTTGAGGGCGAAAGGGCCGCCGAGAAGACAAAGCTGTCCTTGCCATTGCCTCCAGTCAGCGAGTCCTTTCCAAGACCACCATCCAGCCGGTCATCGCCATTATTGCCACTCAGCGTGTTGTTTGCCGCATTGCCAATCAGGCTGTTGGCCAGTTCATTGCCCTTCAGCGTCACGGCAGAAGTGCCGATTGCCTGCACTTTCTCGACTTCCGAGCCGCTCTGAATGGTAAACGACGAGGTCGTGATCACCAGGTCGTCGCCACCGCCAATCGCCTCGATGACCTTGTCGCCGGAACTATCGACGTAATAGGTATCGTTGCCGGCATAGCCATACATCGTGTCGGAGCCTTTCAGCCCGTCTATCTTATCATTGCCGGCACTGCCATGCAGCGTATTGGCGGAATTGGTGCCGGTGACAATCAGCCCCGTGGACGGGGATACGACAATCGTGAATGCCTGGGGTGCGCTCTCGGCCCCCAAGGCGTCGACCACCTTATAGGTAAAGGCGAAGTCGCCACTTACGCCGGATGGCGGTACAAAGGAAAAGCTGCCATTGGGCGCAAGACTGAGACTGGCAGGCCCGTTGACAAGGGCGTAGCTGAGGCTGTCATTCTCCACGTCAGAACCTGCCGGCAAGGTACCGGAAATGGTGGTGTTGGCGAGACCTGTGGCTGAATTTCCGGCCGTCGCTGCTGTTGGTGCATCATTGACCGGTGAAAGCGCCAGGGTGAAGTTTCGTGGCGCGCTCTGCATGCCCCGGTCATCGATTGCGGCATATTGGAATGTAAAGTTTCCAGACGCATTGGCCGGTGGCGTGAACGAAAAGCTCCCATCGGCCGCAAAGCTGAAGCCAGGCAAGCCGGCGACCAGCACATAGCTTAGGGACGCGCTATCGATATCGCTTGCGGCCGGTACCCTGCCGTTGAGCATCGTGTCTTCGATGCCGGATGCCTCGTTGCCGCTGGAGGCGGTCTGCGGTGCGTCATTGACGGGCGAAACGGTGATCATGAATTGTCTCGGCGCACTCGTGGCGCCGAGGCTATCGATCGCGACATAGTCGAAGAAGAAAGGGCCACTCGCATTTGCCGGAGGCTGGTAGGAGAAACTGCCATCTGCATTAAAATTCAGGCCCAAAAGACCCTGAACTACCTGATAGCTGATCGCTTGACCTTCGGCGTCTTGAGCTTGTGGTACTGCCCCGGTGATCAGTGTGTCCTCGTCACCGAAGGCCTCATTGCCGATCCCCGCTGTTACAGGAGCCGCGTTCACCGGAGAGACGGCAAGACCGTCGAAACTGTAGTCTTGGGCGACGAGGGCCGCCTCGCCAGCAGGCACCTTGATCCGGAAGGTTTCGGAGTAGCTCCCATCTTGGACCATCCAGTTGCCGCCGCCGAGATCGACCAGCGCGGCTGAGCTGGAAAAGCCAGTAAACAGGATCTGATCTCCTAAGCCCGCGCCATTTCCGGTAAAGTCTTCGATCACGTCACCTTCAAACTCGCCCTTGCGAAGCACGAAAGTGTCATTGCCCGCATCGCCATAGAGCTGATCGAGGCCCAACCCACCTTCGATGATGTCGTCGCCATCCATGCCATGGATCTTGTTGGCTCCTGCATTGCCTTTGATGACGTTGGAGAGCTCGTTGCCGGTCGCGTCTCGATCAAGCGAACCGGTCAGTATCAGGTTCTCGACGTTTGCGCCCAAGGTATAGGTGAGGGTGCTCAAAACCGTGTCGATGCCCTCATTTGCCAATTCCATGACAAGGTCGCCGGTGTGATCGACCACATAGGTATCATTGCCCTTGCCGCCTGCCATCTCGTCGGCGCCGGCCATGCCATCGAGCCGGTTGTTGCCGTCATTGCCGATCAAGACATTGGCTTTGTCATTACCGGTCGCATCGAGCGCCTCGGTTCCCACGAGCACCAGTTTCTCGACCTGAGATGCCAGCACGTGACTGACAGTGGAAAACACGGTGTCGAAACCGCCGGCACCAAGGTTGTCCTTCTCGACGATCACGTCACCGAGATTGTCGACGAAATAGATGTCGTCGCCGTCGCCGCCCTGCATGATGTCGGCGCCAAGCCCGCCATCAAGGATGTCGGCGCCGCCCATGCCTTCAAGCTCGTTGGCAAGCACATTGCCGATAATCTCGTTGTCGAGATTGTTTCCGGTTCCGCGTATTGCAGTGCCGGTCAGGTAGAGGTTTTCGACATTGGCTCCAAGCGTATGGTTCAATGCGGCAAACACGTTGTCGTTGCCCTTGTCGACTTCCTCGGTCACGATATCGCCGGAGTGGTTGACGATGTAGATGTCGTCTCCTCCAAGACCGGCAAAGGCGTCGGCGCTCGCCGTACCGTAGAAGATGTCCGGTCCTTCGGTCGCCGAATGCGGCGGAACGAAGATGTCGCCACTTCGCGAACCAGTGACGATATTGTCGTAGACGGTGGTTCCGGAAGGATTGTCAGCCGTCGAATTCGTCAATTCCTCGCGGATCCCGTAACGGCTGCGGACCGATCCGTCCGCATAGATCGTATTGCCAAAGATTTCGGTTCCTTCGGAATAATAGATGCGGGCAGGGCTGACGGTGTCGTCTATCCGAAGGCGGATATTGATCTCGTCATAGACCCCATTGCCGGCTTGCGAGTTGTTGAAGATCGTATTGCCGGTGATCGTCGTATTGGTTGCGCCTTCGATGCGCATGCCCTGACGGTCGTTGTCAAAGACCAAGGCGCCGGTCACGGTCACACTGTCCGATAGCTTGATCAATATGCCTTCGCGGGCATTGCTGTAATACTCTCCGCCAACAACGGTGATGCGCGTCGGCCAGGCTATGTCGTCTTGGCCATCGGGGAAAATGTCGGAACGCTGCGTGACGAGACCAGCTCCCGTATTGTCATAGGCCTTGTTGTTCTCAAGCAGGATGTCGTTGCTGCTGGTGGTAATATTGAAGCCATGGCGATCGTTGTTGTAGGCGACGTTGTCGCGATAGACGCCGCCCTCGACATAGTCGGCGACAAACCCGTCCTTGCCATTGTCGTGGGAGACGCAATCCTCGACGACGAGATTATAGGTGATTTCGTGCGGGTTGATGCCATAGGCATTGCAGTTCATCACTTCTACATTGCTGATGGTGATGTTCTGGTGGATGCGACCGTCATCGTTTTCCTTGACGCCTGTGATGATGCCGGCCTGGTGCTCGATGTTGTTGGCCCTGTTGCCGTCAATCGTCAGATGGCTGATAACGATGTTATCGGCACTCTCGTTGACCGGCGTGCGCACGATGCCGTTGATACGGGCATCAAAGTCGTCAACCAGCTTGAGCACAGTGTCGCCCATGCCGGCCCCGGTCAGGGTCACGTTCGAACGGACCTCGATACAGCCTTTGGAAGGATTGGAAGGATTGCCGCTGACATAGAAGGTTCCGGAGGGGATGACGACTGTGCCACCGCCTGATGCATAGGCAGCATTGATTGCTGCCTGGATTGCTGCGCTGTCATCTGAGGCGTCATCCGGCGTTGCACCGAAATCCAGAACATTGAACGTCGCCATGATATCCTCGATCCGCCTATATGGCTCTCCCCTTGATGCCTTGAAGTGTAGGGAGAGTGGGATCGAAAGGATATAAACGCAGATCAACCAATGCTTGATTTCGTTGGCCCCAAAATCGTCGAGCCGGAATGACCGCGTTCAGATCGGATCAAGTGCCGACGTGGTTCCCAGATCACCTCTGGTCGGCGGTGGCATGAATGCGGCGGCGAGTTGCCGGCGCGAGGGATGGCGCTGCGCAAGACCGGTTCGTTTTTCAAAAGCGGCCCGGCTAGCTGCGCCATCGGCCACCAGAGCGTAAAGCAGGCCGAGCCGATCCGAGCATTCGAGATCGTGATGAGCATGGCCCGCAAGCTGGCGGGCAAGACGGTTGAGCGCACTATATGCATGCAGATGATATTCATAAGCTCGGTCGGCTCGCGCAAGTTCGAGGGGAAGGAAACCCTCATCGTCGATCTGGCAGGCGCCAAGTGAAAAGCTCGCCCGGGCCCAGGCCCGCATGTTTTCATCGCTCAAGATTGCGCCGAGATCGGCAACAGCTGTGGCTGCCCAGTAGCGATGGTTGTTGCGGCGCGATATCGGTCCTGCCTTGACGTCGTAGTAGACCATGGTTTGACTGGCGAGTGTGTGAAGCCAGCTGCGGATCTCGTCTTCCCCGTTCAAGCTTATGCCCCGCGCCTGGAGGGTGAGAACAATCGCTGTGATCTCGCCCGTAAAGCTGTCTCGGCTCAGATTGGCATCCGAGGTTGCCATATCCGTCAGCGCCTTGCCTATAGCCCAGGACCGCAAACCCTGAAGTGCACACATGGCCGCGTTGCCATCATCCGTTCTTGCAAGTGCCAAGACCTGTCGAATGGCCGCCTGGATCGGCGCGAGCTGCAAGGCGCGCTCTTGACGCTGAGCCTCATTGAGCACCGACTTCGAGCGGAACGACTGATCGTATTTGGATATCGTCGCCACCCGACGTGGCAGGCTCGGCAGGTTTTTGCACGCACTGTCCTGGCGCAAGCTTGGCTTGACCATGGCCAAAACTGTATCGCTCGCCGCAGAATTTGCAGCTGTCAGCAAGGCCGCCATCAGGGTCATGCCGACAATGAGCGCCTTCGACATGCTTGTCTGTGAGACTTTTGCCAACATGAAACTCCGAGACGGATTTCATGAGGGTCTAGTCTAAAAGGCCTAAGGTCAGTTTAACTGGAACCAGAAAACACGGCGCTTTTCACGGAGAAGTCTCTTGCGCTGTTCAATTTTCGGCTGCAAGAGCAATGAGACGCGCATCGGCAAGCGCAATTTCTCCAAACTGCTTGGCCGCTTTTGCAGCCTGCTGATTTCCGCCTGCCGCCGACAGTGCCAAATAGGCACGGGCGAGCTGATGCTTGTCGGCGTGTTCAACGTCTCCCAGCAAGATCATCGCCAGCCGGTACTGGGTATCGGGATCTCCTGCGCGTGCTGCAGCTTTAAGATAGCGAAGTCCTTTCTCCCGGTCCTGGGGTGAGCCATCGGGATTGAAGAGCAGGTGCGTTGCCAGTGCCACGGCAGCAGACACGGCGCCATCATCCGCCTGGCCCTCAAGTTCGGACTTGATCTGGTCTGACAAGGGATCAGGTGCAATTGCGAGTAGACGGCCGAGGGCAGCATAGGCTTCCGGCGCATTGCTTTGTGCCGCTTTCACATAAAGGTCAGCTGCCGTAACAAGGTCCTCACCACTGCCGCTGGTCTCCAGATTTTGCGCCAGAAGCAGCATTGCCCGGACATTGCCCTTTTCTGCCAGCGGCTCCAACCAGTCGACCAGCACTGCACGCCCCTCAGGCAAACTGTCCGCCAGGTCCTCATAGACGCCAGCGGCGTTCAAGCGGCCTTGCGGATCAAGTGCAACGGCGCGATCGAGCCAGTAAAGAGCCTGCTCCGGCTCTTCACGACCTGGCTGCATCATCGCCTTGGCGATCTCCAGCATCTTGCGACTGCGCTGGTCGACCGGCACTTGGGCAAGCAGCTGATTGGCGCGTTTGGTGTCGCGGCGCACGCCCCAGCCCAGCGCATAGGCAAGCGCTCCATTCTTCGACGCACCGACATTGCCCTCGGCGCCGCCTCTGGCGTACCAGCTTGCAGCTTCTTTCGCCAGTTTCGGCCCGCCGATGCCATATTGCAGCATGATGCCATAGGCATTGGCCGCTGCGCTGGAGCCGCGCAGTGCCTCTGCCCGGATCAAGGGGCGCAACTGGGCTGCAGACCGGTACTGCCGGGGGCCGAGCTTGACGATCGCTTTGGCGACTTCTCTGACGGCGACCCGGTTTCCGCGCAAAGCGCTTGGAAGAAATTGTCGCATGCTTGCTTCAGGACCAGCGGCCAAGGCGGGCGTAGGCGTGATCATCGGTCCAAGGCATAAGCCGAGCATGACAGAGCAGGCGAGGCTCGCTAGGCGCATGCGCGACAAGAGGCGAGACACAGGCGAGGTGACTGGCTGCGCAAAAATCGCGGATTTATTCGACATAGCCATTTTGCAAAGCCTTCCTGTGCCAGGTTTTTGCCAATTGCGGATCGGGAGCCACGCCAAAGCCGAGGTCGAGCGCGATTGCGTATTGAAACATGGCTTCCGGGTCGCCCTGTTCGGCAGCAAGGCGTGTCCAGCTGATACTCTTTGCTGCGGAGACCTCACCGTCGATGCCGGCTGCATGGAAACGGGCAAGTATCTTCATTGCTGCGACATCCTTCTTGGCGGCCGCATCCTCTAGAAGTCTGATGCCTTCGCTTCTTTTGTCTTGTCCACGTGCAGCAAGCAGCATGCCGAAACTGCGAAGCGCGGATGGATCGCCAGTCTCTGCAACCCGCTTCAAGGCATCCATGGCATCCTTGGCGCCGCCGCCTTCTGAAAGGCGGGTCAGTTCGGCAATTGCCGCTTGCTCGCCCGTCAATGCTGCTTTGCTATACCATTTGATCGCGGCGTCGCGCTGGGGTCCGAGACGGTCACCCTCCTGCAGCCGGGCCAGCACGAGGGCAGCCTTGCCACTTCCGCCATCGGCAGCCCCCTCCAGCAGGCGTGCGGCACGTGCTGCATCATCATTGGCGCCTGGAGAGAGTGAGAGGATTGCTTCAGCAAGAACCAAACGCAAGCGAGGAGAGTGTCTGACAATTGCTTCGGCGTTCGACAGTGCTTTCGCCGCATTCAGGGGCTCCCCGAGAATGCGCTGCAGCCTTGCCTTTTCGACAAGCGCCCTGGGATCGCAAAGCAGGACCTCGTCCAACGCTTTTGCCACAGGCGCAACACGGGTTGGATTACCGCCAAGTTCGGCCAGGGCCGCAGGGTCGCCGCGTTCGGCAGCTCGCTGCAACCAGGCATCAGCTTCAACGGAAGCCCCGCCATCGATTGTGATTTGTCGTGCCAGAAGCAGCATCGCCTCCGCATGGCCGGCGGCCGCTGCACGCTCCAGCCGTCGCTTTGCGTCCTCATTGAATGTCCCTTCTTGAAGGGAGATGCGGGCCAGTTCGAAATCGGCTGCAGGGTCCATGCTTGCACGAAGCCCGTCCAACAGTGCCGCACTTGCTTCGAGGTCTTCACCGAGCTTGCCGGCGCGATAAGCGCCAATGAGGGCGAGACGTCCGGAAACGACACCTTCTCCAGCTGCACCTGCTTGAGCAATGAGCAGCTTTGAGCGCTTTGTCGGGCCGCCGGCTTCAGCAATAAGGACCGCGGCACGCTCGACCATGGAAATACGGTCGCCCTGCTCTGCGGCTTGCTCGAAAAGCGCTTGCGCCTTGGCCTTGTCACCCCTCTCAAGGGCGCGGCGCGCCAATTTGCGGATGGCAAGCGCATTGCCATCTGCTGCAAGCTCTTCAAGCCGCTGATCTGGATCGAGCTGTGAACTTGGTCGGCAAAGCGAAAGGTCCACGAGACTGGCCCGGGCCAGATCGGACCCGGCATCCGATGCCTGGCGCAGAACGGCTTCGGCCTCGCGCAATCCGCGGCCCCATTTGAGGAGGTAACGACCGTAAAGTGCCTTTGCATCCGGCGTGCCATAGGCGTTGATGCGCTGATAAATCGCCTCTGCTCTTGCAGGGTCAGGCGCAACCCCCTGTCCGGTCAGGTAACTACTGGCCAGAATGTCGAGCGCAAAGACAGAGGTCTCCGGCCTTTCGGCAGCGGGTTGCAAGACCGCCTGCATGAGATCGAAGTCGGCGGATCCGGTAAAGTCGCCCCGGAAATAACGAGCTGCGAGCAGGACGGCACTGGGGTCACCATTTTTGACGCCGGTTGAAAGAAGCGTTTCAATCCTGGCCGGATCCTCACCCCTGATGAGCGCCAGATCTGCCAAAGCCGCATAACCGGCGACGGATCCAGCCGCGACTGCCCGCTCCCAGAGCTCGCCTGCCTTGTTGCGATCCAGAGTAACACCAATGCCAGTGTGATAGGCCTTTGCCAGCTTTTCGAGGCCGGCGCGATGGCCAGAGTTCGCAGCAATGGTAAACCAGGCAACCGCATGCCGCTCCGCATTTGGATATCCGCGATCAATCAGGAATTGACCGATGTCAATCGCGAGGTCGCAGTCCCCCTGGGCGAGTGCCGTCTGGAGATTGAGGCTCGCCAGATTGGCAAAGTGGCGGGCTGCGCCCTCAAACGGTGGGGTAAGCGTTTCATCCGCATAAAGGGCCGCGAGCTCGACGGCTGCCATGGGCTCTCCAAAGCCCGCCGCGACCCCCAGATAGCGCGAGGCATCGTCAAGGGACAGGCTTGGCAATTCGCCGCGTGCAATCAGCCTGCCGAGTGTCAAAGCCGCATCGGTCTCCTGTGCCGCGGTCGCCTCGATCAAGAGGCGTGCAGCCCGTTCACGGTCAACGGTGCCTGCTCGTTCATCGAGCAACAGCTGAGCCAGGCGCCGCTTGGCACTAAGGCCGGTTGCGCGCCTTTCCTCCACGATCACTTCCAGCAGCCGACGCGCAAGCGGCAGATCACGCACAACGCCTGCACCGCCGTCGATCAGGCGATTGGCATCGGCGAGGATCTCGTTTGCTGGTTGGTGTGGCTGCTCTCCCGACCAGGTCTTCCAGTCGAATGAAAGCGGGGCAGGGCTTTGCGCTTTCCGGCAGATCTTCGCGAAATTGAGCTCGGGTGGCGAGATTGGCAAAGGCAGGCTCATCAGCGCATTTGCTGAAACCGTCTCTGCGAACACAGTTTGCGGTGCAGCCATGAGCGAGATCAGCGTCGCAATCATCATGGCGGCACTTTGAGTGTGCGATCGTTTCATGCGTGTTCCTCCTACCATGTCACATCACCCTCTTCGTCGCGGCCTCGTCCAATTTTCGTCGAAGCTTCAATCGGAGGTGTTGGAAATTGAAGTAAGCGTTTCAGCCCCTTGGCCAGTGCGCACCGCTTTGAGCGTGCGTGCCGCAAGCAGGTTGCCCGACTGGGCCGATCTTTCGAACCATTTTGCGGCCAGCTGGACATCCCTTTCCACCCAATCTCCCGAGAGATAGGCAAGACCCAGTTGGTAGGCGGCGTTGGGGTGGCTGCGTTCGGCCGCCTTTTGCAGCCAGATCAGCGCCTGTCGCGGATCACCATCAGGTCCCTGCTTCAAGGACAGTATCCGTGACAGTTCGTACATCGCGGCCGTGTTGCCGGCATTGGCGGCCCGCGTCAGCCAATCGATGCCTTTTGTACGAGACTGGTTGAGACCATAGCCGTTGAGCAGCATGTGCCCCAGCGCTGCCATGGCCTCCTTGTCGCCGCCAAGAGCGGCGCGGTGCATCAGAACCGCCGCTGCATCCGGGCGGATTGCGGCCCCGAATCCGTTCAGGGCATATTCTCCCAATGCGCGATAAGCGGCCGACGAGCCCCGCGCGGCCTGGGACCGAAGCAGGGCTTCTGCCCCTTGCGGGTCGCGGCCAGCAGCCGAAAAGGCCATCCAATCTGCCTCCAGCAAGCTCGCTTTGGGCAACTTGAAGCCACTTTCGGCACGAACCTTTGCGATCAGTTCCTCAGCCTTGGCGGCGTTCTTGTCGACACCGAGGCCCATCATATAGGCTCTGGCCAAGATCAGCCGGGCTTCCGGATCGCTCGGATTGTCCTTCAAGACCTCCTGCAACATCGCGATCGCCTGCTTGGCTTCCTCGCGGTAGGAGACCGACGATAGGTAGGTGGCTGCAAGTGCGGTCTTTGCAACCGGAGCCCCGGATGCAGCCGCTTGTTTGAGGAGATCAACCGCCAGACCTGCTTCGGCCAGATTGGTGGCCATGGCTGCGCGCAAACGACCAAGCGAGACCAGGTCAGTTGACGTCATTTTGCCGGTATCCAGTGTCTTCAGGAGCACTTCCGCTTTGGCCATGTGGTCCTCACGGCCGGTCGCAAAGAGCATGGAGGCAAGCGCGATCTGGTCAGACGGCAGGACGAGGACGGATCTGGCGCGCTCAAGGCTCACACCATTCAGTTGATCATGGCGAAGGAGAAGCGCGACCAAGGCAAGCCCCGCACGCGGGTCACCGGCCTCGATCTCGCCCCGGTAGAAATCCTCGGCAGCCTTGCGCTCCTGCCCGTCAGGCGAATGGGCCTGCATGTCCGCCAGCTCCCAATAGGCACGCTCGACAGCGCGCGCCTGAGCCTCCAAGAACCATCGCCGGGCAAAGCTATCGCTGCGGGCCAACTGATCGCCTTGCCGGTAAAGCTGACCGAGGCGAAGCATCGCCTGGCCAACATCAGCATCGGCTGCCTTGAAGAGAAGACGAAGGGCCTGGTTCTGCGTCAGGACGCTTTTGGGGATCCTTCCATTCAAAGCCAGGTTCGCAACCGTGAAATCGGAGAAGCCGACACTCACCAGAGGCGTCTTTCTCAAGCTCTCGAGGAGTGCACGTGCCACCGCGTCGGGCAGGGGCCGGCCATTTGCCTCAAGCCAGGCATCAAGGGACAGGGCCGCCGTGCTGCTACCCTCAAGTGCAAGCCGTTCCAGCATGGGCATGAGGATCGGTCCGATCAGTTCGGATTTCACAGAACGCCAGTGCTGGCTGGCAAGGTCAGACAAGGCCTCGGGATCGGCGGCTACAGGTGCAAGCGCCGCTTCAATGAGCCGCGCCTGTTCGCTTTTGTCGCCGACGAAATCCAGCGCAAGCTTCAGATCGAGATTGGACAGGACAACAGCAGCGCTACGAATGCCGGCTTCGCTTGCCCTTTGCAGCCATATGCGGGCTTCAGCATCAGTAACTGGCATGCCAGATGCGGAAATTCCTGCATTGCCAAGCGCGAGTGCTGCCACGCGGCTCCCGGATTCAGCGGCCTCTCGGAAGAGTCCGGCAGCGCGCACGGGGTCGGCGCTGACATGCTGTCCCGTGACCAGTTCATGGGCCAGGTGTTCAATGGCCTCAAGGTCTCCCATATCCGCCGCTTGCTGCAGCCAGGTCATGGCCAGCTGAGGCTGGGCTTCTACCAGTATGCCATCGGTATGGATCTTGAAAAGTGACACTGCGGCCGAAGCACTGCCCTCAGTTGCCCTGTCTGAAAGCCGCGCGATCAGGTTGTCAGTAAGCGTCTGACCCACTTTGCGGCCGGAGGCGGCAAGGTCCTTGATGGCACTGACGCTGCCGAGCACGGCAGCTGCCTCAAGGCGCGGCACGACGTCATCAAAGGACAGCCTCTGGTTCTCCAACGCATCAGTGGCGATAAGATAGAGAGCGTCGCCATTGCCTTCTAACGCCAGACGCTCGAGATCAGGAGCGACGCTTTGAAATGACAGGCCAGCCTCGCGTCGCAACAACAGGCGTCCGAGCGGTATGATGGTTGACTGGGAGCGATCACCAAGCTCGATGGCGCGGCGATAGGCAGCAATGGCTGCATCCCTGTCAGCTTTGCGGATCGGGTTTGTCGCGCTGAAAATAAGGCCGTCACGGTAAAGTTCGGCCAGTTGGCGCTGTTCCTCTGGCGCTTGGCTCGTCGCCAGCTGGGCTACAAGCGCCTGTTCTGCCGCAAAGCGGCGGGACAAATCGGTTTCTTCAGCGATCGCGCCCTGCGAGAGGATCAGGCCAAGCAAGCAAACCAGTGTTAAACTGCGCAAAAGAACCATCATGGCTGCCCCCAGAAACAAGTAGAGTTTCCACCGATGAACTCGTCGACCAAGGGACGCTCGGCCCGGATCTGTCGCTGAAACAAAGCTTCGAGCCGGTCGAATGCGAGGCCTTTTCCACTCAGGATCGCCGCTTCAGCCCAGGCCATGTAGTGGCGGCCATGGCCGCGGGTATCAAGGAAGCCAAGCTCCAGCTTGCGATAATCCTTCTCCGGACCAGGAATATGGTTTTCCGCTGCGTAGACAGCGACAAGAACTGGAGAGCTTATGCCGTTGATCAATGCCCCTAGCAGTGCGGCATAGGATTGGCCTGATGGTGTGAGCATATTGTAAAGGTCTTCCCCCTGTCCGCGCGCCACTTCCGCAAGGACGGTCAGGCTTGAAAGGGTTTGGCGCTGATACCAAAGTGCGCGAGCGCCCCGGCGTGCTTCAAGCTCAAGCGTGCCATCCATCCGGGCCTCGGCAAGCACGGTCTGGAACCGGGAAAGTCCCTTTTCCATCATCGCATGATCACCGATTGTAGCACCCCATACGGCCATCACGCTGTCGGCAAGTATCCGGTGGTTGTTGCGATCGACATCGCCGTCGAAGTGATGGTCAATCTTGCGCACAAGGCCATCGATCCACGGTCTGATCCGCGATGCCTGGTCCGGATCGAGCTTGGGCTCGAGGATCGCAAAGGCAATCGAGAGCGGCAGCAGCTGGCGCTTCAGCGCATAATAGGCATCGTGAACCTCTTCGGTCTCGGTAAAGCCGCCCGCTTCAGCCCAGGCCGTGAGCAGGTTTTCCAGCGTCACACGTGCCTTGGCGTCGCCCGCCAGTGCTCGTCCCGAAAGGACCATGACCGCCCAGGAAAAATCCTCTGCCGATTGATCCGAACCGTAGCCTTCGGTGGCGCTCAATTTGCGGATCGGTTCAAGCTTTGCCCAGACGGGATCGGCCTCAAGCGACAGGCAGAGCTGACGAATACTGTGATATGGAGCGGTTGCAAGCAGATCCGAGCGGATCTCGACATCAAACAGGCCCTGCCAGCCGGCTGCTGCAACAGGCGCAGTCGTGAGCAGGACTGCAACAACCGCGCCGGCCGTCAGCCTGGTTCTCCGGAGTTTTGACACGCTCTCAGCCATCATGCGCGCTCCCGGCTGTTTGAGCAGCGGGCTGCCTGATCAGCTGACCAGTGCAGACAGGACTGGTGCGTGGCGGATGTGGCCAGCCACCGAGATCACAGGCCTTGATTGCAGCTTCCGCCTCGCAATGCTCGCGGGTCAAGATGGCCGCAGTGTCACCAAGGCGGAGCAGGAAAGGGGAGAGCTGCTTCAAGTCCCCGCCGTAGATCCGATTGCTTTGACGCAGGAACTGATTGTCTTCGAGAAGGAGCTGCGCTGCCCCGGCAGCGTTGATCGCATCTCCGTTATCGGTGAAGGCGTTGCCGCTGAGAACCGCCGTGACCACGGCCTGAAAGGGGTCCAGCTCGAAGTTGCGTGTCTGTCCCTCGGGCGACTGTCTGAGATCCGAGACATAGATGTCAGCGCCGCTTGCACCATTGCCCTCCATCTGGTTGTCATACATGCCGACATCCGTGGAATTGCGGATCTTGACCCCGGCGCGTAGATTGCGACTGAGGTCATTGGCTGCGGCTATGTTGCAGCCGCTTTCGTAAAAGGTCAGACCGTCGCCTTCATTCGCAACCGCGGTGTTTGCATAAACGATATTCCGGATACTGGTACGATCCAGCATGATGCCCGATCCCTTGTTATGCAGGGATAGATTGCCGACGATGAAGCTGTCGTCCACTTCACGCGAGATGATGATGCCGTGTTTCTTCTGGGAGCCGTAGGCCGTGTTCAAGGCGATCAGCAGACGGCGGGAGCGGTCATGCGGATCGATGCCGTAGATGATGTTGTCCCGATATTCGTTTCCCACGATGCGGACATCGTCAACTTCGTAGCTGTAATAGCCGTAACGCAGGTTCTCGAAGCTGTTATCGATAAGATTGCCGGTCGGCCTGTTTTCCTTCACAGCGTAGAGCGACTGGACCGCAGCGCCGCTCGATTGCGTCAGACCGAAGGCCTTGCTGGAATCATAGCCAAGCATGGCCAGGCGACTTGCGGCAAGCTGCAGATCACTTCCGCCCCATGCCGTGATGAAGGGACGAAAACGGTTTCCGTTGGCCTCCGTGGCAAAGGCCAGCTCGTCCTCCACTTCGTCCCAGCCGACGATCTCTGTATCTTGGACGATCAGGCGGCCCGCAACGGCAATGAATGCGCCTGATTGCGCCCCAAGACGGTATTGGTTGAACTCGGCTCCGGACATCAGCAATGTCGCGCCCGGCAAGACGATGATGGGGACGCGGATCAGGAGATCGTCCTTTTCCGCGATCAGCAGGCGGCGGGTCGTTGCTTCGGGCAAATCGCGCAGCAGGCTGCCGAGCGTGACGACGCCTTTTTCGACTGCGATATATCGAGGCCAGGTCATCTGCTGAGAGATCTGCACCTGATGAACAGCGACTTCGCCACCGTCACCAAGCTTGAAGGCTTCAAGGCTGAAGGGGCTGAAGCCGAGAATGGCAAGATGGCCGACGGGATCGGCAGGTGCCGGCATCCGAGCACGCATCTTTTCGGCATCAAGCTCGAAAATGTCTGGCATCCTGACCTGGCTGAGTTCACGGGTCGGACGTGCCGGCGCCTGAATGCGATGACCAGCTAGGGAAAAGTCGGCAGATTGGTCAACGGATTGGCTGTCCCCGGCTTCCTCGCCAGCTGTCGTCACGGAAGCTGACAGTGGGTCGACATCCGGGTCACTCAGCCATCCCCGCAGGTCGAGTTTTCGTGCGCGCTCCTCTGCCACATGGCGAAAGGCCGGGATTCGGACTTGCCATGGAAGTTTCGCCACCGTTTTGACGAATCCCTCAACATCCCCATCCACCTCGTAAGTGGCCAATGCAAGCTCGCCAATGATCCGTCCGGCATCCAACCCGTTCAGGCCCTCAAGGCGCGGATCCTCAGGAGCGAGCGCCCCCTGCTTGACGAGAACTTCGGCAATCTCGCGCTTGGCCTGCTGGCGAGCCTTGGCATCCTCGATCGAACTGACGAGCGCATCGGCGCGCAAGACATTGCCAATGCGGGCAAAGGCGACCGCGATATCAGCCAGGCTTTCGTCGCTGTCGCTTGCACCGGCAATGACTTTAACGGCTTCCTCAAGGAGGGCGCTCGCCTCGTCACGGCTTTCGCGTTCGGAGACGAGGGCGATGGAGATCAGGATGCGACAGCGCGCGGCTTCACTTTGCGCCTTCGACAAGAAAAGCCGGGCTTTATCTACGTCTCCTGTCTTCAAGGCATGGCTGGAAAGGGCCTCGACAACCCGGTCATGGTCGGGTCCTGCATCGATGTCGACGAGAAAGGCTTCACCTTCTGTGATCCTGTCGGCTTTGATGAGCGCTTTGGCAATGCCCGCGCGTGCAAAGCCCAAGTCTTCGCGCTCAGATATTTCACCCAGAAGCCTTTCGGCTTCATCGAGCTTGCCGACATCAGCGAGAGCCTTGATCAGGCGCGAATAAGCATGAGAGCGCGCCTCACCGTCTGCAAGCTGTTCCGCGAGCTTCGCTGCTGACTGGAACTCAGATAGGCTGGCAAGCGCTGCAACCAGATTGGCGACCGCATTGGGATCGTCAATCGGTTGGTTGACGTTCTGCAACAGGATCTGCCTGGACGCATCTTTATAGCCTTGCCGATCCAGATCCTTGGCAATCGCAATATCAGCGTCGATTCTTGCCTTGTCCTTCAGGAAGAGTGGGACGATCTCACGTGCACGAAGAGCCTTATCTCGGTCGATGCGGGCATCAACGATCAATCGAAGCGCCCTGTCCTGGTCGCGATCGCGAGACATCGATTTCGCTGCGCGCAGAGCGAGCGTGTCGTTGCCGTCTTCAAGGGCGGCTTCTATCAGATTTTTCAGGAGCTCGCTTCGGACCTCTTCATCGCGGTCAAGCGCCTGAGAAAAGACAAGCGCCCGGGCAAGATTGCCGTCCTGAAATGCACGATACGCGCTATCTGACAGGGCCCGTTGGGAGGCCTTGGCAATGCCTTCTTCGGAAAGCCTGCTCAAAGCACTTTTCTGATACAACTCGGCCCGGGTGCGAGCCAGCGCAACAGAGTTCGTCGCAAGCTCCAGCAGTGTCTCTGGCAGGGTGGTTGCAGGAAAGGTGAGGATCGCCGCACGCAGCGCTCCATCGCGCGTGGCATCACGTGGTATCGAGCGCGCTTCTTCGATGGCAAGCGTTGCCAGCCGTTCGGCTTCTTCGGTCTCGCCGACGCGCAGATGCCCGGCCGCAAGCGTTGACCAGGCCGTAGACCGATAGGCTGGATCATGCAGAAACTGGACGATCGCCTTGGCCTCCAGATCTCTTTGAAGGCCGGCGTCTCCCTTGTCCAAGAGATTTGCCAGCGCATCGATCAGGCTGAGACGAAGGACATCCGGCGTGATAGCCTGGGCCGCCAGATCGGCCAGTGCAATACGGGCCTCGTCAATCCCGGCGGTTTCTCCACCAAGACCCTCCAGAACGGCAATTGCGTCGACGGCCTCCCGTAGCCAGTAAAGCCTCGTGTCTGGAACGGTTTCTGCGTCCAGCTTGACCATGGCCTCTGAAACAACAGAGTGAGCCATGCTGACCTCGTCATCGACTGCGGCAAATGCTGGCGTTGCGGAAATCAGACAAAGACCCAGTATCAGGCCGGCGAGGCCAATCGGCGAGCGTGTTCTTTTACGAGAGATCATCAACCAGCCTTTCTGATGTCCAGGGTGCTTGGGCTCCTGTTGGCGAAATCCTCTTGTGAACCGGCAGCCAGGCTTGTCGCGTCACGTGCCATGCTCAAGATGAGGGTTGCGGTCTCAAGCATCGGGTTGTGGATTGTAATTGTGCTACTCGACCCCAGTTCGAGGCAGGCCCCTTGTTGAAGGGCGATCCGTCGATCTGGGGAATCCAGCACGACTTCTCCTGTGACAAGGGTCAGCATGCGTCGCTGGCCCGTCTCGGTCATCTCAAGCAGCATCGCGGCGCCCGGCACAACCTCGATGCGCTCAACCAGATAGTGTTCGCTCTTATCGATGATGCGGCGGCGGCCGGTCATGTCTTGACGTGTGAGATGGCGATCTGCCGCCGGGTGTCCAGCCTTTGCCAAATGCTGGGCGACATGTTTGACATCTTGCGATTGTGTTCGCGTCGTAACCAGCAAAACATCGTCAGTATCGACCACGACAACATCGGTAAGGCCGATCACCGACACAAGCCGTTGAGCCCCATGGATGTAGCTGTTTTGCACACCGCTGAGCAGGACATTGCCTTTGACAACATTGTTGTCCTGATCCCGTTTGCCAACCTCCCATAAAGCCTCGAAAGATCCAAGGTCATTCCAGTCCGGCGATACGGGGATGACACCAAGACGGGAAGAATGCTCCATGACCGCATGATCCACGGAGATTTCGGGGCTGTCTGCAAAGCGTGGCGAGAGGTAAAAGCTGTTGCCGTCATGCCGGCCCTCACGGATGCTTTCAGTCACCGTCTCAAGCAAAGCGGGTGCACGGTGCGAAAGCTCACTGAGAATGGTCAAAGCGCGGAACATGAATATTCCACTGTTCCAGGTATGTCGCCCGCCCGCCACCAGCTCGCGGGCCACATCGAGTGTCGGCTTTTCGACAAAACTGATGACGTCATGGACAGCGGCATCAGTCGCAACCTCTGCCTCTATATAGCCGAAGCCGGTCTCAGGTGAGCTCGGGCGAATACCAAAAAGCGCAATCCCGCCGTTTTCGACGAAGGGAAGGGCGGCACGATAGGCCTCGACAAGTCGATCATGCTGGCCGATGCGATGGTCACTGGGAACCACCAGCATGACGGCATCAGGATCCTCTGCGATCAGGGCAAGAGCCGCTGCCGCAATTGCCGGTGCCGTGGATCGCATGGCAGGTTCGACGAGCACCCTTGGCAATCCTGCAGGATGATCCATTTCCATCAGATCGAACTGAACGCGGGGTTCCTGCAAGCTGTTGACGAGCACAGTGGCGCGGCCAAATTCGGCCCCGTCGAAGCGGGCAAGTGTATCCTGAAACAGGGAGCGATCGCTGTTGAGTTTCTGGAACTGCTTCGGCTCGAGCCGTCGCGAAAGCGGCCAAAGCCGCGTCCCTGAACCACCACAAAGGACAACGGGGCGGATGATGCTCATGGTTTCACCTCACCCGTCAGCAATGCGGTCGATTGTGCCCCAGCCGTTGCCGTGTTCCTGGTCGCGCTTGCAATGAGGCGACCGATCATGCTGTCTGGAAAGAGGTCGAACTCGACCTGCACCGGCTGGCCGATCATGTCGGGCGACAGGGCTTTTTTCGGCGCGACGAGTACCGTCAGGGCCTCTCTGGGCAGATCAGCCTGGGTGCCGCCTTGGCCAGGCAACCAGAGAATTTCCGCCTCGCCGACCGAGGTGCCGTCCGGGTAGACCAGTGAAGCTGTCTCGACGCCATAGAGGCTCATAAGCTCCTTGTCTGCGACGATGGCTGAAATCACGATGGGGGCATCTGCGCGCATTAGCCGGACCACGGGATCGCCGGTCTTGACGAAATCACCATTGGCGAAACGCTGATCGACCTGAACGCAATCGCAAGGGGATTCGACCGTGATCGGATTGCCGACGGCCGGGTTGACGGTTATCAGGGGCTCCCCGAAGGAAACCTGCTTCTTCTCGTTGATGAACGTGATCCGCCCAACCGAGGGTGCTGCGACATTGACGGTCTTGGCGGAGATCGCTGCACTTTCCGGACGAACGACATAGATCTCGTCATAGACATTGGCGGACAGGAAGGCGACGAGCGCAGCACCAATCGCAGCCACGCCGGTGGTCGCTGCGACCCGCCGTCCCAGCTGAGCGAGACGCGCGCGTGTCGAGAGGCGGGGCGGCGGAGGGACTTGCTTCGACTTCACCATGTCTGTGCGGCGCGCGACGTCCAAGACATCGCCGGCCCGCACCACTTCGCCTGACAAGATTGCATCCGTCACATATTGAAGCAGGCTTACCTGCCCGTCCTCCAGAGTGAGAAAGATGAAGCTGGTGCGGCCTATCGGATCGGTCGAATAGAGTACTTCTGCCGGTACTTCCGTCAGGCTGAACTCGTAACTGCTGAAGGGGATCGTCAGGTGGGCGATGACTTTCTTGCCGGGCGTGAAGCCTCGCGCTTCGATCGCAAAGCCGTTCATCGACCAGTCATGGACCTGGTAGATCCTGCCATCGATCGTGGCGCGCATCGGCAAGCGATAGCGGGGGTGCTGACGCTGCAGTTCAGCTTCGTAGGACATGGCTCCCATGATCGAGGCTCCAATTCTTCGAGTTACAGACGGGTTGTGGCGGTGAGGCCGATCATCAAGCTGCAGGCCGTAATCAGGGCCAACACGCTGACAGACTGGTAGAGTTTGGATTCGTATTGCCGGTAGGTGATGAGCAAGCTTCGCTCACCCCTGGCGAGCGTCGTGTTCTGGCGTGTCCACTTCTGGCGATCGAGGTGGAAGAAGATGAAAACCTTCATGGCTGAGCCGAAGATTTGATTAAAATACAACAGCAAGGGCGCGACGACCGAAATCTCCCGGCGGGCCGAGTAAAGCGAAAGGGTGATCGCATAGCGCGAAGCGAGGATCCAGACGCCGTAGACTAGGATGGTGAAGGGCGAGATCATCAAGGTCGCAAGGATCGCGCTGGTGACGCCGACCAGGCAGGTCCACATCGACATTCTTTGATCCAGGATCGCCCACCAGACGAAGAACCCGATGCGGCGGGGACCGAGCGCCAGTGCTCGCCCATTTGTTCGAAGCATGTTGCCATACCAACGGACCATCAGCATGGCTGCGGAGCGGAAGAAGCTTTCGCTTGGCGGATCTTCAATGGTCTTTATGACGACATCAGGCAGATAAAGCATCTGGTAGCCATTGCGCAGCAACCAGAACCAGCTCGACTTGTCATCTCCGGTCAGGAATTTGAAACGACCAAGCCTTGGATGATCGATAAAGTCCACCTCGACCTGGGCGACAAAGTCGGGATTGCAGATGATCGACGCACGGAACATCGACATGCGCCCTGTCAGGGTCAGAACCCGTCGTGACAGGCCCATTGATGACATCAGGATATGACGCTGGGCGAACCTCAGTGCATACCATTGCTGGAAGATCCACTTGCCACGCACCTCGGCATATTCGTCGGTTGTCAGGGCCCCTACCTTCGGATCGTGGAAGAAAGGCGCACATTTCTCGACGAGATCCTCCGGCACAATGCTGTCGCCATCGATCACGGCGACCATGGCATCGGGCGCTGGAAACAGTCGCGCAATCGCTCGGAAGCCAGAGGCCAGCGCATCGCGCTTTCCTGTGCCGTCGATCCGCACGATCACCAGGTCGACGGGGTCAGCCTCGGTGACCATGGCCGCATAGAGCTTTTTGATAATCCTCTGATCCGAGAGATCGACGATCGAGGCGACGACGGTGGCCGGGCCTGGCGCGTTCAAGGCTGCGGCAAATGCCGCACGATAAACGTCGACCGTCGTTTCCGTCGGGATCCGAAAACTTGTCACCAGCAGGTAGGAATGGAAACCCTTGCGCGACCTCGCAGCAGCTGCACGCTGCATGCGTGGATAGACGATGCTGCGGTAGATGATGCCGCGCAGGAAATGCAAGATCCCCCAACCATAACGCCAGGCGCCAATCAGGCCGATTGCCAGTCCGGTTTTGCTGTCGATGATGGCATAGGCCTGGCTCGGCAATGACGTTGCTGCCACCGCAATGCCGAGCACCATCAAGACATGCGCTGCGGGACTGGCCGAAAAGTCACCAGCAGATGCCATGATAATTGCCTTCGCTACGAAGTGACTTGTCGACGCGAACAAGATCGACGATCCGGGTATCGGGCTTGACCCTCGACATCGAGCCGTTCATCTCGGCACGATTGCCGACAACGATGACATCGGAATCCGCGAGCACGGTTTCGATATCTTCGTTCAAAAGCTCTGCGAGATGGGGCAGTCGCGCACGAACGAAGCTCTCATTGGCGCCTGTCAGTCTGTTGAGGCGGATATTGGGATCGAAGATCTTGATCTGGTAGCCGCGGCCATAAAGTCGCTCCGCGAGTTCAACAAGCGGGCTTTCCCGCAAGTCGTCCGTGTCGGGTTTGAAGCTCAGACCGACGATTCCAACCTTGCGAGCTCCCTGGTTGGCAATCATGCTATAGGCCCGGTTGATCTGGACCTCATTGGCAGACAGTGTTGCTTCGAGCAGGGGAGCTGGAGTGCCCTGGCGCCGCGACATGCTGATCAGCGCGCGCAGATCCTTGGGCAGGCACGAGCCGCCAAACGCAAAGCCAGGCGTCAGATAGGCCTTCGAGATATTCAAGCGGTCATCGGCGCACAGAATTTCCAGCGCCACATGGCTGTCGATGCCCGCCTTGCTTAAGATATTGCCGACTTCGTTGCAAAAGCTGATCTTGAGGGCGTGCCAGGCATTGTTGGTGTATTTGATGCCCTCGGCCGTCTTGATATCGACGACGAATTTGGGGCGCTTCAAGGGCGCGTGGATCTCTTCGAGGCGATCAAGGGTGAACTTGTCCGAAGCACCAAAGACGATGACGCCGGGGTCGTAATAGTCCTTGATCGCAGTGCTTTCCCGCAGGAATTCCGGAAGATAGGCAATGCCGAAATCTTCCGCGGCCTTCATGCCGGAGGCAGCCTCAAGGGCTGGCACCACGACACTTTCAGTGGTGCCTGGCAGGCAGGTGGAGCGGACGACGACCGAGTGAAAGGTATGCTTTTGCTTCAAGGCCGAGCCAATATCCTCGGCAACCCGTTTCAGATATTCGGTGTTGAGGTTACCATCGGGGAGGGATGGCGTTCCGACACAAATCAGCGAGAGATCTGTCGCCAAGATTGCAGCCGTTGCGTCCGAGGTCGCCGTCAGCCTTCCGGACGATACGCCCTCGCGGATGAAATCTTCAAGGCCAGGTTCGATGATCGGAGATTTGCCGGCCATCAGGGGGCCGATCTTGTTGGGGTCCGGATCCACGGCCACCACATGATGGCCTTCCTTGACGAGGCATGCTGCAGACACTGCGCCAACGTAGCCGGCGCCGAAAATACTGATCTTCATGGTCAGCTCCTTTGATTAGAGCTTCAGTAAATCAAATAAAAATTGGCCTCACATCAATCTCAGTTAATGAAACGTAAAAATAAATAAGTTTATTAATCAAAACAAAAAATTAAAAGCCGACAGTTTTGCTGCCGGCTTTGGTCGTCGCGTTCGAGTATTTCAGTAATGTGTTATTGGAATATTGCTTCGGCGCTTTGTGCAAGAAGTTACACTCAGGCCGCGACGATCAATTCGGCACCAAGTTTTTCAAGGGTGGAGATACTGTTTATCGTGATGCCGCCACGGCTTGTGGCGATGGCGCCTCGTTTGGCCATGTCCCCGATGATGCGATTGAAATGGATGTGAGTAAGCCCGATCGCGTCGGCTAAGAGGGTCTGTGTCACAGGGATAAAGACCTGGCTTGGCTCTCGACCTTCATAGGACGACAGCCGTGTGGCCAGTTCCTTGAGCAGCATCAGGACGCGTGCTTTGGCGTCGCTGCGTCCGAGGCTGGCGATATGATCCCGCATGATGGCATTTTGCTCTTCTGCAAGTGTCCAGAGTGCCTGGTTCAACCCGACCACTGTATTGGTGAGGCCAATCAGGCTTTCACATTCGAAGCGGTCGATGCGCACCTGCGTGACCGCTGCAATTCCATGATCCATCACCGTCGGATAGATATGGGGGTTGCAGATGTCGCCAGCCGTCAGGAACATGATGACCTGACGGCTACCATCCGGCAAAAGCCGATAGCGCATCGCAAGCCCATGGCCGATCGTTACCACCTGCTTGACGCGTGCGCCGGTACCAAGAATCTCGTCCCCCTTGTCGAGACAGGTGGAGCGAAAATGTATGCTGTCTAGAACAGGGCTCGAGCGTCCTGATGACGGAAGCAATTGTGCGACCCGTCGCATGAAGGGCGATACATGATGCATGTGACTGTCCCCAACACTGACTTACTAAAAATCTCTACTTACTTCCCTCATACCGCCTCATTGCGCTGATCAAGGCGCGATGGATCGGGCAAGGCATGCCAGAGTCTATCTCTGACAATTCTTGCCTCCTTGGCAAAATTCCCTAGGATCTTATTTTACAGTGCGGGCGTGCCGTCGCTGCTTGGATTATCAATCGTGACTTCCGCAAATTTGATCTTGCAATCGCCACATTTCCAACTGTTCGGATGATACGTAGAATCCGACTCATAACAAGTCTTTAAATTTAGAACTATCGAACTGTTTTTCAGTTTTCATTAACCCAGGTAAACGACGGGATGATTGATTGCTTGTTACCGATAAGCTCCTTCCGATGACGGTGGAGTGTTGGCATGCGTATTCGTGCGGTCACAAACAATTTTTCAGTAAAAACAAACAGCGATATTGGACTTGGTCTTGAAGATGTGGCCCAAGTGTTCCGGCGCATTTTGTTCGAAGATATATTACCGCTCTGGTCCACTGTCGGCATCGACCGGATCAGGGGCGGTTTCTGTGAGAGCATCTCGCGCGAAGGCCGCATTCCATCCTCGTCGCGACGTGTCCGGGTGACCGCAAGGCAGGTCTATAGCTTTAGCGAGGCTGCCCGATTGGGATGGAATCCGACTGCTGCCAGTGCCTGTATCCGGCACGGCTATCGTTTCTTGCTCAGTCACAGTGGTCCCGATGGCCTGCTGTTCCACAGCTTGAGCGACGACGACACTTTGCTCGATCAAGATCACCATCTCTATGATCAGGCCTTCCTTCTGTTTGCCTATGCTCATAGTTTTGCACATCTTCAGGACGAAGATTATCGCCGACGGGCCGTGAGCCTTCTGAAAAGCTTGCGGCTGAGGCTTGGCCACGAAGCAGGCGGTTTCAAGGACCACAGCCGTAGTCCCTACCCATTACGGTCCAATCCGCACATGCATCTCCTGGAAGCTGCACTCGCCTGGATGGCGGTGGATGCCAATCCTGTGTGGCGTGTGCTTGCCGATGAGATCGTCTCTCTGTTCAAGAGCCGGTTCTTCGATCCAGATCGCGGCGTGGTCCGTGAGTATTTCAATGCCGATTGGGATGTACTTGCGGAAGGTGGACGTTGGCGCATAGAGCCTGGCCACAATTACGAATGGGCATGGCTTATCCTGCGCTGGGCTCAGGCCACGGGCGGCAAGATTGGCGATCGCGCCGAGCGCATGATCGCGTTTGCTGAAAGTCACGGGGTTGATCCGTCACGCAGGGTTGCGATCAACGAGGTCTGGTCTGACGGGCTGACCGCTGATGGTCAGGCGAGGCTTTGGCCCCAGACCGAAAGGCTGAAGGCCTGGCTTGCTTTCGCGGAGACGCTGGACGGAGAGAGCAAGCGGATTGCAGAACAGAATGCTTGCGAGGCAAGCTTGGCATTGTTGTCTTATCTGACGCCGGGTCCACGGGGTATCTGGCATGATGTCATGCTTGAGGATGGGAGCTTCAAATCCGGTGTTGCACCGGCCAGTTCGCTTTATCACATCATCTGCGCGCTCGGAGAGTTGCTGCGATATGTCGAACGCAGTCATCCCGATCAGGGCACCATAAAGGGCAGGGCGCTTGACGGCGGCCAGGATGCACTCATGCCGCCCGGCATTCTCATGGGGATGGCGTGATGTCGGTCACTTCTTCCGCAGCTTTTATGCCTTATTCTGCCGCGCCCTTGTACACAGAAGCGGTTTCAAACCAAAACAGCTTGAAATTCGGCACTTCGGGTCTGCGCGGGCTGGTCACTGACCTCGTCGGCTTGCCTACACGTGCCTATAGCCTTGCCTTTGTCCATCATGCGCTCGATCTCGAGCCAAGGACGGCAGAGGTGCTTGTCGGACAGGACTTGCGTTCGAGCAGTCCACAGATCGCTGAAGACTGCATCGCTGCCATCAGACAGGTCGGCCTTCAGGCTATCGATTGCGGGGCTTTGCCGACCCCGGCATTGGCGCTTGAGGCCCAAAGGCGCAAATGTGCAGCAATCATGGTGACGGGCAGCCATATTCCTGACGACCGCAACGGGTTGAAGTTCTATCTCGGCGAGGGTGAGATTACCAAGGCCGATGAAGCGGCGATCTTGATGAAGCATGCCGAGCTCGATCAGGAAACCTTGGCGTCGCTTTCAAAAAGCAGCGGGGAGGCTACATCGTCCGCCCCAGACGCCGTCCTGCGTTTCATCGATCGATATGTTGCGTTCTTTGGCGCCGATTGCCTTGTTGGACGGCGTATCGCGGTTTACGAGCATAGCTCGGTCGCGCGTGATGTCCTTGCTCATCTCTTGCGGTCTTTAGGCGCAGATGTTGCCCCTGTCGGGCGCGCCGATCGCTTCATTCCCGTCGACACCGAGGCGCACGAGCCCGAACAGATCGCCTATCTCGAGAGCATTGCCCGTTCAGGACGTTTTGATGCGATCGTCTCGACGGATGGCGATGCAGACCGGCCGCTGGTTGCCGATGAGCGCGGAAAAATCCTGCGCGGCGACGTTCTTGGACTGCTCTCAGCCAAATTGCTTGGAATGCGGACAATTGTCACGCCGGTCACATCTGGAAGTGTCATCGAGCGTTCCGGCTTCGGTGAACGGGTCATCCGCACGCGTGTCGGCTCCCCTTATGTGATCGCGGCCATGGAAGAGGCGTCGAAGGCGGGGTTTCGCGACATCATCGGGTTTGAGGCCAATGGCGGGACTTTGCTTTTTTCCAGCGCTATCGGCCATGATGTCCGCCGGCTTGAGGCTTTGCCGACACGCGATGCAGTCCTGCCGATTTTGGCTGCTTTGATCACGGTTGTCCGGTCAGGACTGCCCATGTCTATGGTAGTTGATCGGCTGAAAGTCGGTCATGCACTGGCCGACAGGCTTAAAGAGGTCCCGTCCTCACAATCCTCTGTGTTTTTGCAGGAGCTCGCAGGGCAGGGTGGTTTGGCCGCTCGATATTTCGCCGATGTCGGCCAGATTTCGACAATGAGCGACCTGGACGGCCTGCGAGTGGAATTCATGGACGGTGGCGTCCTCCATTACAGGGCCTCCGGAAACGCGCCTGAGCTTCGATGTTATGTCGAAGCTCAGGAGGAAAACCGTGCCTTGGATCTCCTCAACTGGGGTCTTGACGCTGCACGCCACGCGCTGGCCCGAAAGGGACATATGCCGATTTAACGCTAATCCCGGGGCGGCACATCGCCGTGCGACAATGCAAAGAGATCCATTGACGGAAGCGTTTCTCGATGGAGAGACGCATGACATGCCTGCTGAACACGCTGTGGCTTTGACCGTCAATCTGGTGCGGGCCTATGTCGCCAATCACATCGTGCCACCATCGCAGTTGGCGACTTTGCTTGAGCAGACCCATAGGACAGTGCTCAATCTTTCCAATCTAAAGCCAGATCAGCCCGAAGAAGGGGGGGGCTCCGCAGAAATCGGCAGCGATCGGATCACCTGCCTGGAATGCGGCAAGGCTTTTCGTTCGCTGAAGCGCCATCTGTTTTCGCAGCACCACCTGACGCCCGATCAGTATCGGATGCGTTGGGGCCTGTCTTCCGACTATCCGATGACAGCGCCCGATTATGCGGCGCAACGGTCCGAAATGGCGAGGGCCCGGGGCCTTGGAAAACGGCCACGCATCAATTCTCCCGATCATGAAGGGCAAAGTAAGGGGGATGAGGCGTGACTTTCACAGTTTCGCGAAGGGAAAAGCCCCTTCTTCAAAAAGCGATCTCGCGCTGCCGTTCAGCGCTTGTCGGCGTGGCTATGGTCAGTGCCATCATCAATATTCTGTTTCTCGCCGGTCCGCTCTTCATGCTCGAGATCTATGATCGCGTGCTTCCAAGCCGGAGTGTTCCCACTCTCGTGTCGCTGTTGCTGATCCTCGTTTTCCTATACGCCTGCCAAGGCGTCCTCGACGTGATCCGCAACCGGATCCTTGCACGCATTGGTGCCTATCTGGATCGGGTTGCGAGTGAGACCTGCTTCCAACAGGTGGCATCACCGTCTGCAAAGGCGCACTCGAATGAAGGGCTGCTCGCGCTCAAAGATCTGGATCAGGTTCGCGCCTTTTTTGGCAGCGCTGGACCTGGTGCACTGTTCGATTTGCCCTGGATCCCGCTCTACATGCTTGTCTGCTTCACATTCCACCCCTGGATCGGCTTTGCGGCGGTCATCGGTGCGCTTGTGCTTCTTGCAATGACGCTGGCGACGGATCTTAGCTCGCGAGCTCCGAGCCAGGAAGCGACATTGTGGTCGCTGCAGAAGTCGAACCTTGCCGAAGCTGTTGCTCGAAACGGCGAGGCTGTTCGGGTCATGGGCATGGGACCGCATCTGGCGCGTCGCTGGTCCAATCTCGTTGGTTCATATATCGACAATCAGTTGCGGCTGAGCGATATCGGAGCGGGCTTCGGCGCTCTTTCGAAGTCATTTCGCATGTTTTTGCAGTCAGCCGTACTGGCGTTGAGCGCCTATCTCTTCATCCTCGGTGAGGTGACCTCCGGGATGATCGTGGCAAGCGGGATCCTGGTTTCGCGCGCTTTGGCACCGGTGGAATTGTCCATAGCGCATTGGAAGACATTTGTTGCAGCCAGCCAGAGCTGGAAAAGGCTCAAGAAAACCTTCAGCGCCCGCGCACGACAAGAACGACTGGCTCTGCCCGGGCCCACGACGCGGCTCGATGTGGAGGGACTGTTCGTGGCGGCCCCCGGGTCTCATAGCCCCTTGCTCAGCCAAGTGAACTTTTCGGTCACAGCCGGTTCAGCACTCGCGATCATTGGCCCAAGCGCTGCTGGGAAATCGACGCTTGCACGCGCATTGGTCGGGGCCTGGCCCTGCATGCGAGGCGAGATCAGGCTCGACGGCACGCTCATTGATCATTGGAATACCGACGTCTTTGCAAGCCATGTCGGCTATTTGCCTCAGGACCTTGAACTCTTTGCAGGAACGGTCGCAGAAAATATCGCGCGTTTCGATCCCAATGCCTCCGCGGATGCCGTCATCGCTGCGGCGATGACAGCGGGCGTACATGACATGATCTTGAAACTCCCCGAGGGATACGAGACCGAAATCGGCGAGGGAGGCGTTGTTCTTTCCACCGGACAACGTCAGCGCCTGGGCCTTGCGCGTGCGCTGTTCAATCAACCGTTTCTTGTGGTTCTCGATGAGCCCAACTCAAGCCTGGACCAAGTTGGCGAGGAGGCCTTGACCGCCGCCATTCGCGCGGTCAGAGACCGGGGCGGCATTGTGATCGTCGTCGCGCATCGCGCAAGCGCCTTGGAAGCATGCGACCAAATCATGCTGATCAGTGACGGCCGGGCGCAAATGCTTGAGCGCACGCGGGATGTCATTCGCAGCGTCCCCGTTGCCTCAGGCATGAACGGCAAAGGACGCCGGATAAACCCAAGCGTAGCACAAGCGGCCAGCGAGCTGCCCCAGTTGATCGGGGAGCATCATCCATGAGTGAGATGTCACCAGAGCGGCTCGTTCGATCCATCAGGATGAACATAGGTCTCTCTCTGACCGTGTCAGGACTTCTGATCGCTGGCGGCGGCCTGGCGGCCACTGTTGAAATCGCTGGCGCTGTGATGGCCACCGGCAATGTGGTGGTCAATTCTGAAGTGAAGAAGGTGCAACATCCCGTGGGCGGCACCATTTCGGAAATTCGTGTCGCCAATGGCCAGCGCGTGCAGGCTGGGGAGCTCTTGGCACGGCTCGAGCCAACACTTGCGCAAGCCAATCTTGCGATCATCAGTGCTGCCCTTGACGAAGTTCTGGCAAAAAGGGCTCGGCTGCTCGCTGAACGGGACGGCCTGACTGAGATCGTCTTTGATTCAGAGCTCGTCACGCGTGATCGAGATCAGAACACCAAGGACGTGCTTAATGCTGAATTGCGCGCATTCAATCTTCGCCATGACGCCCGTCAGGGAGAAAAAGCACAGCTTGAAGAGCGCATCGTCCAACTTGACGAACAGGTCAAGGGGCTGGAACAGCAAGCCGAAGCAATGGAAACCCAAGTCAGCCTGGCGAGCCGAGACCTCGAACTGGCGCAAAAAATGTTCAAACAACAGCTTGTGCAGTATACCCGCCTCAACGGTGCCGAGCGTGAGAAGGCCGATCTGGATGGCCAGCTTGCTGGTATCCGGGCCAGCATCGCGCAGACGCGGGCGCGCATTTCCGAGACCAAGCTCGAAATCTTCCAGATCGATCAAAAGCTCCGCGGTGAAGTGGCCCGCGAGCTGACCGAGGTGAGCGCTTCGATTTCCGAACTGCGGGAGCGCAAACTCTCAGCAGAAGACCAGTTGCGTCGGCTCGATATTCGCGCACCGCAAGATGGTACAATTCACCAGCTGGCCATTCACACCATTGGCGGTGTCGTGACGCCACAGGAAATCCTCATGCTGATCGTGCCGCAGTCCGATCTGCTCGTGGCCGATGTGCGGATCGCACCCGCAGACATTGATCAGGTGACGATCGGACAGGGTGCCTTCCTGCGCTTCCCGGCGTTCAACCAAAGGCTCACTCCAGAGCTGAACGGGACAGTGGAGCGGGTTTCACCGGATCTGATCACGGATACGCAGACCCGGACATCCTATTACGCAGCGCGCGTGACGCTTGACCTTGAAGGTCAGCATCTTGCCCTAAAGCCAGGCATGCCTGTGGAAGCGTTTCTCAGGACGTCAGATCGCACCGTCGGATCGTATTTGACAAAACCGATGACCGATTTCTTCACGCGAGCATTCCGCTCAGAGTAGATTTAAGGAATGAAGCTTGCGTTTTCCCTGAGGCGGGGCGCTGGCGCGTGTGTGCTCCCCGCAAGCATATGACGCAGTTCCATAATATAGATTACGCGATCTTCGGATGTAGGGGCTATTTAGTAATGCGACAGTTGGGCCAGTTAGAGATGCGACAGCCTCGCCTCTTGATGCACTGGTCAATGCCAACGTCGGGAGCAAGGATGACGACTTCGAGCTTGG